>Ga0233441_1000822_pt1 | contig 31979 bp, 33 predicted proteins | sample SI_123_September_4_FD_182781 | JGI IMG/M metagenome (GOLD analysis project Ga0233441, IMG submission 182781) | Seawater microbial communities from Saanich Inlet, British Columbia, Canada - SI_123_September2016_135_MG | ecosystem: Environmental > Aquatic > Marine > Inlet | place: Canada: British...
CGTCGCGGCCGAATCTGCGCTCGCTCTGTCCGCTGACCAGCATGGCGTGGAATGGCGAGCGCTGCCAGCGTTCCGCGGCCTCGCCCTCGCTGGTGGGGCCATATTCGAACGTGTCGCTGCTGTTGGTTTCGACGTCGCTCCATCGAAAGCCGCGGCCTTCAAAAATCGGATGCAGCGTGTCCATGAAGACGACGCCGTGCGACAGTTCAAGTCCGGCGGCCCTGCTGCGTTCGCAGAACCCACGGACAAGGTCCGTTTCAGTAAGGCCGGACAGACCGGCGCCGGCCAGCCAGTTCATGATTTCAAGACGTGAGGTGAGGTCCATCCGGTTCCTTCGCGCGAGATTGGCGATGTTTCGAGGCAGTATCGGGGATAGTCTGGCTACGGGCCCTACTTTGCCGCGACCGGCCCCGGTGAGATTGATCAAAACCTTGCGCTCGTCCTTGGTATCGCGCTGCCTGCGGGCATGACCCATTGTCTATTCACCGGCGGCATCGGACACAATCCGCCGCAGAAAGCGCCGCATGCCTTCGCGCAGGCCGTGATCGACGTCGACGGATTTTGATCGGCGCTTGGCAGGGGCCGTGAAAAACATAATGGCCTGTCCGTGCGTTCGGACAGGCCATTATCAATTCGAAGGTATTGAATGCGACTCAGACCTGCCGTTCGACCATCTTCAGCTTGAGGTCGGCGATGGCTTCCGACGGGTTGAGACCCTTCGGGCACGCCTTGGCGCAGTTCATGATGGTGTGGCAGCGATAGAGCCGGAACGGATCTTCCAGATTGTCGAGCCGTTCGCCGGTGGCCTCGTCGCGCGAGTCCTTCACCCAGCGGTCGGCAGCCAAGAGCGCGGCCGGGCCGAGGAAGCGATCGCTGTTCCACCAGTAGCTCGGGCACGAGGTCGAGCAACAGGCGCACAGGATGCACTCGTAAAGACCGTCGAGCTTGGCGCGGTCTTCCGGCGACTGCTTCCATTCCTTCTGCGGCGTGGGGCTGGTGGTGTGCAGCCACGGCTCGATCGAGGCGTACTGCGCGTAGAAGTTGGTCAGATCCGGCACGAGATCCTTGACCACCGGCTGGTGCGGCAGCGGATTGACCTTGATCGGGCCGGCCTCGACCTCGTCCATCGCGCGGGTGCAGGCCAGCGTGTTCGTGCCGTCGATGTTCATGGCGCAGGAGCCGCAGACGCCTTCGCGGCAGGAGCGGCGGAAGGTCAGCGTCGGATCGACGTTGTTCTTGATCCAGATCAGGGCGTCGAGAATCATCGGCCCGCAATCGTGGGTGTTCACGTAGTAGGTGTCGATGCCGGGGTTTTTGCCGTCGTCCGGATTCCAGCGATAGACCTTGAACTCGCGCAGTTCGGTCGCGCCGGCCGGCTTCGGCCATTCCTTGCCGCCGGTGATTTTCGAATTCTTCGGGAGGGCGAATTCAACCATGGGTCTCGAACCTTCGCTTGTTCGCGTAACTCTATGCGGCGATCAGTAAACGCGCGCTTTCGGCGGAATGTACTGAACGTCGTTGGTCATCGTGTAGTCGTGCACCGGGCGGTAATCGATGGTGGAGGTGCCCTTGCCGTCGATCCACGCCAGCGTGTGCTTCATCCAGTTCTTGTCGTCGCGCTCGGCGAAGTCCTCGCGCGCATGGGCGCCGCGGCTCTCGGTGCGGTTGGCGGCGGAGTCCATCGTCACCACGGCCTGGGAAATCAGGTTGTCGTATTCGAGGGTCTCGACGAGGTCCGAATTCCACACCAGCGAACGGTCGGACACGCCGATGTCGCCGATGCCGCCGTAAACCTTGTGGATCAGCACCTGGCCTTCCTTCAGAACGTCGCCGGTGCGGAACACCGCGCAGTTGTTCTGCATCACGTGCTGCATGTTCTCGCGCAGCTTCGCGGTCGGCGTGCCGCCCGCGGCATGACGGAAATGATCGAGGCGTCCGAGCGCGAGATCCGAGGAACTGGCGGGCAGGTCCGGCTGCGAGGCGTTGGGGATGAGCTTCTCGGCGCAGCGCAGCGCCGCGGCGCGGCCGAACACCACGAGATCGATCAGCGAGTTCGAACCGAGACGGTTGGCGCCATGCACCGATACGCAGGCGGCTTCGCCGACCGCCATCAGGCCCGGGACCACTGCGTTGTCGTCGCCGTTCTTCTTGGTGACGACTTCGCCGTGGAAGTTGGTTGGAATGCCGCCCATGTTGTAGTGCACGGTCGGGATCATCGGGATCGGCTCGCGTGTCACATCGACGCCGGCAAAGATTCGCGCCGACTCCGAGATGCCAGGCAGGCGTTCGTGCAGGATCTTCGGATCGAGGTGGTCGAGATGAAGATAGATGTGATCCTTCTTCTTGCCGACGCCGCGGCCCTCGCGGATTTCGATGGTCATCGCGCGCGAGACCACGTCGCGTGACGCGAGGTCCTTCGCCGACGGTGCATAGCGCTCCATGAAGCGCTCGCCTTCCGAATTGACCAGATAGCCGCCTTCGCCGCGCGCGCCTTCCGTGACAAGGCAGCCCGAGCCGTAAATGCCGGTCGGGTGGAACTGGACGAACTCCATGTCCTGCAACGGCAGACCTGCGCGCAGCGCCATCGCGCCGCCGTCGCCGGTGCAGGTGTGCGCCGAGGTGCATGACGCATAGGCGCGGCCATAGCCGCCGGTGGCGAGAATCGTGGTCTGGGCGCGGAAGCGATGGATCGTGCCGTCGTCGAGCTTGAGCGCGATGACGCCGCGGCAGACGCCCTGATCGTCCATGATCAGGTCGATGGCGAAGAATTCGATGAAGAACTCCGCCGAATGGCGCAGCGCCTGGCCGTACATGGTGTGCAGCATGGCGTGGCCGGTGCGGTCGGCGGCGGCGCACGTGCGCTGCGCCTGGCCCTTGCCATAGTCCATGGTCATGCCGCCGAACGGACGCTGATAAATCCTGCCGTCCTCGGTGCGCGAAAACGGCACGCCCCAGTGCTCGAGTTCGTAGACCGCCTCCGGCGCGTTGCGCACCATGTATTCGATCGAATCCTGATCACCCAGCCAGTCCGACCCCTTGACGGTGTCGTACATGTGCCAGCGCCAGTCGTCCTTGTGCATGTTGCCGAGCGAGGCGGAGATGCCGCCCTGCGCCGCGACGGTGTGCGAACGTGTCGGGAAAACCTTGGTGATGCAGGCCGTGCGCAGGCCCGCTTCCGAGCAGCCGACCACCGCGCGCAGACCCGCGCCGCCGGCGCCGACGACAATCACGTCATAGGTGTGATCTTCAACTGCGTAGGCTTGCCCGTTCGCGGCGGGCGCGCTCTGGCCATTCGATGCCATCAATTAAACTCCCGACGACAGTTTGATAATGGCGTAGATCGATGCGAGACCGACCGCCGCAGAAAAGAAGTTGTTCGCGATGATCGCGGCGAGCTTGGTTTTCTCGTCGGTGACGTAATCTTCCAGCACGACCTGCATGCCGATCTTCATGTGCCAGATGCTGGCGATGATGAAGAGGATCATGATGACGGCGACCAGCGGCGAGCCGAGGATCTGGGCGGCGCCGGCCTGGTTGCGGCCGAGCAGCGACATGATGATCACGATGACCGGCACGAACAGCAGCACCATCGCGATCGCAGTGACGCGCTGGCGGAAGAAGTCCGATGTGCCTGACTTTGCAGAACCAAGCCCGCGGACGCGGGACAGCGGGGTGCGGATCGAGGTCGATGGCTTGGCGTTGTTGGCGCTCATCGTCCGCCTCCCACAACGAAAGCGACGACCCACACAAGGATCGTCAGGGTGATGGAGCCGATCAGGGCGGCGCGGGTGAGCCATTCGCGCTCGGAGGGGCCGAAGCCGTAACCGAGATCCCAGATGAAATGCCGGATGCCGCTGAGCATGTGGTGCAGCAGCGCCCACGTGTAACCGAACACGACGATGCGGCCGATCCAGCTCGAGGTGAAGCCCTGGATATTGGCATAGGCGCCGGGCCCGGAGGCGGTGGCGATCAGCCACCACGCCATCAGCAGCGTGCCGACATAAAGGGCGATACCGGTGATCCGATGGACGATGGACATCGCCATCGTCAGCGTCCAGCGGTAGGTCATGAAAGGTGAAAGCGGACGGTCGATCCTGGGTGCCATGCGCGACTTTAATGGTTGGCGGCAGAACAAAGCTGCCGACTTTATTATGCGGGATCGGGCTATTAGAGGGCTTCTATTTACGGAGAAGGCGGAACGAGCGCAACGCAGAATTGACCTAGTATTGAATCTAAAATCAATACTTCGTCCATGCTTTAGTCCTTCTGGCATACCTGTTTTTCGTATACCACGAATAGCGCAAATCACATGTGAAGCGGGATTCATCTCGCGCTCTGGAAATGGATTGAAATGCTTGGGCATCTCGGCAACACCGCCGCATGATCGCCGGTCTGACCAGCCCCCAACTGCTTGAACTTGTTCTGCTGCTGCTGGTGACCGGCGCGCTGGCAGGGTTCCTGGCCGGGATTTTCGGCATCGGCGGCGGCGCCGTGCTGGTGCCGGTGCTGTACGAATGCTTCCGCATCGCCGGCGTGCCGCTGGACGCGCGCATGCCGCTCTGCATCGGCACGTCGCTGGCCATCATCATTCCAACCGCGATCCGCTCATGGCAGGCCTACCACAAGCGCGGCAGTGTCGACATGGACATCCTCAAGAGGTGGGCGCTGCCGGTGCTCGGCGGCGTCATCCTGGGCAGCGTGATCGCGCGCTACGCGCCGGAGAAACTGTTCAAATACGTGTTCGTCGGCGTGGCGTGGTCCGCCGCGGCGCGGCTGCTGCTCGGCAAGGAGAACTGGCGGCTCGGCGCGGAGATGCCGAAAGGCATTTTCATGAAGGTGTACGGCTTTTTCATCGGCCTGCTTTCGACGCTGATGGGGATCGGCGGCGGGCTGTTCTCGAATCTCCTGATGACTTTCTACGGCCGCCCGATCCATCAGGCGATCGGCACCTCGGCGGGTCTTGCGGTGCTGATCTCGATCCCCGGCGCGCTCGGCTACATCTATGCGGGCTGGCCCGCCGCGTCGCGCTTCCCCGAAGTGGCGGCGCTGCAGTTGCCGTTTGCGGTCGGCTACATTTCGATCATCGGCGCATTGCTGGTGATGCCGACAAGCTTGCTTGTCGCGCCGCTCGGCGTGCGCGTCGCGCATTTCCTCACCAAGCGGAAACTCGAAATCGCGTTCGGCTGTTATCTCCTGATCGTGTCGTCGCGGTTCGTCGTGAGTCTCGCGACAGGGTATTGAGGGCTCTCACCTCTCCCCGCAAGCGGGGAGAGGGAGAGATTACTTCTTGTAAATCCCCGCATAGGTGTCGCGCAGCACGTTCTTCTGCACCTTGCCCATGGTGTTGCGCGGCAGGTCGTCGACGAAGATCACGCGCTTGGGCATTTTGAATTTCGCCAGCCGCCCATCGAGCGCATGCAGCACCGCGGATTCATCGAGCGTTGTCGCCTTGTCGCCGACCACGACCGCGGTGACGCCTTCGCCAAAATCCGCATGCGGCACGCCGATCACCGCCGACTCAGTGACGCCGGGAATGGCGTCGATCTCGTTTTCCACTTCCTTCGGGTAGACGTTGAACCCTCCGGAGATCACCAGATCCTTGCCGCGGCCGATGATGTGGACGTAGCCGCGATCATCGATCTTGCCGAGATCGCCGGTGATGAAAAAGCCATCGGCGCGGAATTCCGCGGCGGTCTTCTCCGGCATCCGCCAGTAGCCCTTGAACACATTCGGGCCCTTGACCTCGATCATGCCGATCTCGTCACGCGCGAATTCTGTTCCGGTGTCCGGATCGGTGACGCGCACCGAGACGCCCGGCAGCGGAAAGCCCACCGCACCCGGCACGCGCTCGCCGTCGTAGGGGTTCGACGTGTTCATGTTGGTTTCGGTCATGCCGTAGCGCTCCAGCACCGCATGCCCCGTGCGTGCCGACCATTCGCGATGGGTCTCGGCCAGCAGCGGCGCGGAGCCCGAGATGAACAGCCGCATATGCGACGTGGAGTCTTTCGTCAGATTCGGCGACTGCAGCAGCCGCGTATAGAAGGTCGGTACGCCCATCAGCACGGTGGCGCGCGTCATCAGCCTGATGATCAGTTCGGGATCGAGCTTCGGCAGGAAGATCATCGACGCACGCGCGAACAGCGTGACGTTGCTCGCCACGAACAACCCGTGCGTATGATAGATCGGCAGTGCGTGGATCAGCACGTCGTCCTGCGTGAAGCGCCAGTACTCAACGAGGCTGTGCGAGTTCGACGCCAGATTGTCGTGGGTCAGCATCGCGCCCTTGGAGCGGCCGGTGGTGCCCGACGTGTAGAGAATGGCGGCGAGATCGTCGCCCGCGCGCGCGACGGTGGCGAAATCGGACGCGGCCCTGGCCGCGCCATCGCTCAGCGATCCCTTGCCATTGGCGTCGAGCGTCTCGACTGTTGCGCCGCTCTTCGCTGCGAGCGCCTTGATGCCGTCCGCCTTCGACGGGTCGCACACGATCAGCGACGGCTCGGCGTCGCCGATGAAGTATTCAAGCTCATTGAGCGTGTAGGCGGTGTTGAGCGGCAGATAGACCGCGCCGGCGCGGACCGTCGCCAGATACAGCACCAGCGCTTCGACCGATTTTTCGGTTTGCGCTGCAACACGGTCGCCCGGCTTGACGCCGCGCGAGGTGATGAAATTCGCAGCGCGTCCGGATTGCGCGATCAGATCGGCATAGCTGATGCGTGTTCCGTCCATGGTCTCGATCGCAAGCCTGCCGGTGTCGGCAAGCCCATCAAACAGGCGTGAAAACAGGTTGGCGTTCGCGGCGGCGTTCATGCAACATTCCAAAGTTGGGCGGGGTCGATAACGTCATGAATGCCGTCATTGCGAGCGAAGCGAAGCAATCCAGAGCTGCAAGAAAGGACTGGATTGCTTCGTCGCTTTGCTCCTCGCAATGACGAAAGGAACTCTCACGTTTGTTGCCGGCACTTTCGGCACGACTCTTAGCAAAACCATCCTTCACAAGGCAACGGAGACAACCGGCATGAGCAATAACAAGAAACGTGTGGCCTGGATCACAGGCGGGGGAAGCGGCATTGGCCTTGCGGGTGCGCAGGAACTGGCCAGGGAAGGATGGACCGTCGTGATCTCGGGTCGCCGCAAGGATGTGCTCGACGAGGCGGTTGCGAGCATCGCGAAGTCTGGCGGCAAGGTCGAGGCGATGGCGCTCGATGTCAGCAGCGCTGCGGATGCGGAGAAGGTGGCGAAGGAGATCGTCGCCAAACACGGCCGCATCGATCTTCTGGTCAACAGCGCCGGCGTTAACGTGCCGAAGCGGAGCTGGGACGACATCACCACCGAGAGCTGGGACAAGCTGGTCGATATCAATCTCTCTGGCGTGATGTACTGCATGCGCGCTGTGCTGCCGGCGATGCGCGCGCAGAAGGACGGCGTCATCATCAACGTCGCCTCATGGGCGGGACGTCACGTCTCGAAAATGACCGGGCCTGCCTACACCACCACCAAGCATGCGGTGCTGGCGCTGACCCATTCGTTCAACATGGATGAATTCAAGAACGGTCTGCGCGCCTGCTGTCTGTCTCCGGGCGAAGTCGCAACGCCGATCCTGAAGCTGCGCCCGGTGCCGCCATCCGCCGAGGACATGGCGAAGATGCTGCAGCCGGAAGATCTCGGCCGCACCATCGCATTCGTCGCGAGCATGCCGCCGCATGCCTGCATCAATGAGATCTTGATCTCGCCGACGTACAACCGCGGCTTTGTGACGCCGACGCTGTTGTGAATTTTTCTCCCTCCCCCGTAAACGGGGGAGGGTTGGGGAGGGGGCTTGCAATGGGTCCCCCTCCCGGCGCCATAGCGCGTCGAAGACGCGCGTAAACGCGCTTATGGCGCCGACCTCCCTCGCAAGCGGGAGAGGTGAAGAGCCCATCATCGCTCCTGCACGAATCCCATCTCCAAAAGTTTCAAACTCCCGAAAATTTATTTCCTGAAACGCACCGCGAGGGCTGCCGTAGTTCAGCCAACGACGGCGCAATGATCTGCAATCCCTGACGATCAGCTCTGTCGTTCGTTCCGCCGGATGACCGGCGAAACTTTCCAATTCATCGGGAGACGACACATGCTCAAGATCAACTCAACCCGCATCGCCCTGTTGTCCGCCGCCGCAATCGGCGCACTGGCCCTGACGGCCGTCGTGACTGCGCCAGTCCAGGCGCAGGACAAGATGATGAAAAGCGAAATGTCCGGCGAGAAGACCGTGATGGTCGGCGGCGCCGCGATGTTCCCCTCCAAGAACATCGTTCAGAACGCGGTCAACTCGAAGGATCACACCACGCTGGTCGCCGCAGTGAAGGCCGCGGGTCTGGTCGATACGCTGTCGAGCAAGGGCCCGTTCACCGTGTTCGCACCAACCAACGCCGCATTCGGCAAGCTGCCGGCGGGCACCGTCGATACGCTGGTGAAGCCTGAGAACAAGGCGACGCTGACCAAGATCCTCACCTACCACGTGGTGCCCGGCAAGCTGAACGCCGCCGACCTGACCGACGGCAAGAAGCTGACCACGGTGGAAGGCGAAACCCTCGCCGTGAAACTCGACGGCAAGAAGGTCTGGATCGTCGATGCCAAGGGCGGCACGTCTGCCGTCACCATCGCCGACGTCAATCAGTCGAACGGCGTGATCCATGTCGTCGATACGGTGCTGATGCCGAAGTCGTAAGTGCGGCGCGGCCTTCCTCTCCCCGCAAGCGGGGAGAGGGAGCGCATCGCAGCAAGCTCCGCGCTGCAGCGTAGTCCTTTCGAGCTATGGAACAGGCGCGATCGGCATCGCGTTGATTCCCTGGCCACATCCACCGGGCGCAGACGCTGGGCGCGACCGGTCTGACGGCAGTCAGGCGACGAACCAGAATCCTGCGCGGATTTCGGCGAGAACGAAGCCGCACATGAGCGAACAGCTGGAGGTTCTTGGAAAGATCCTCGCGCGATTGATCCGGGAGAAGGAACAATTCGAGAAGCTGCTTGAGAATCCGGTTGATGCTCACTCGGACGAGTGCGTCCGTCGGGCGATCGCCGGAACGGAGCTGTTGATCGCAGACGTGCATGTGAAAATTTATAAACTATCGGCAGATGACGCCGAAGCTGCGGCCGACAGCGGACAGGACAGCCGGCCACTGGCCAGTTGGTTCCGCATCATCGAATAGCACTGTCGGTGTTGTCGGGCCGTACGGGCTCCGCCTCGCGGTTTTGTGAACCTGTCCTGGTATTCACCACTGTTCTGAATAGGGAATTTTACGACGCGGGGCGTAACACGGACTAGAATGTCCCGTATGGTGTTTGTGACATCATGAAACCGGAAACGCTCATGTCCAGCATCGCAGCCGATCATTCGCAGGCAGCAGCACAGGCCGCCGGCGCGGCCAAGGTCATTCAGCCCGCCTGGGTCCGGATCGTGCACTGGATCAACGCGCTGGCGATGATCCTCATGATTATGTCCGGCTGGCAGATCTACAACGCCTCGCCGCTGTTCAATTTCACCTTCTCGCGTTCGATCACGCTGGGCGGCTGGATCGGCGGTGCGCTGCAATGGCACTTCGCAGCGATGTGGCTGCTGATGGTCAACGGTCTTGTTTATCTGACGCTGGGTCTGATCACCGGACGCTTTCGCAGAAAGCTGCTGCCGATCACCGTCGATGGCGTGGTCGGCGACACCAGGGCCGCGCTGACCGGCAAGCTCTCGCATGCCGACCTCTCCACCTACAACTATGTGCAGAAGCTGCTGTATGCCGGCATCATCGCCGTCGGCATCGTCATCGTGCTGTCGGGTCTCGCGATCTGGAAGCCGGTGCAACTGCAATGGCTGACCGCGTTGTTCGGCGGCTATGACGTGGCGCGTTACGTGCATTTCTTCTGTATGGCCGCGATTGTCGGATTCCTGGTGATCCATGTCGCGCTGGCGCTCTTGGTGCCGAAAAGCCTGCGCGCCATGATTATCGGACGCTAGGAGCAAGTTATGGGACGCATGCGCAAACTTCTGATTCCCGGCGTCGACAAGCAGTTGCTGGTCAGGGACGCCTTGAAGGTGATGCCGGACCTGTCGCGCCGACGTTTCATCGCCGGCGGCGCAAGCCTCGGCGCCCTGACGCTGCTGACCGGCTGCGACGTCATCGACAGCTTCTCGGCCGAATCGATGCTGACGCAAATCTCCAAGTTCAACGACGCGGTGCAGGCCAAGCTGTTCAATCCGAACACACTGGCGCCGACGTTCCCGGAAAGCGCGATCACGCGGCCGTTTCCATTCAATGCCTACTACGCGCTCGACGATGCGCCTGATATCGACGGCAAGGCGTGGAAGCTCGAGGTGCGCGGTCTGGTCGAGAACAGGAAATCGTGGACGCTCGATGAGCTTTATAAATTGCCGCAGGAAAACCAGATCACGCGGCACATCTGCGTCGAGGGCTGGAGCGCGATCGGAAGCTGGACCGGCGTGCGGCTCAGTCACTTTCTGCAACTGATCGGCGCCGACACCAAGGCGAAATACGTCTGGTTCAACTGCGCCGACGTGGACGGCTACAACTCGCCGCTGGATATGCCGAGCGCGCTGCATCCGCAGACCCAGATGACGTTCAGGTTCGACAACGAAATCCTGCCGCGCGCCTACGGCTATCCGATGAAAATCCGGGTGCCGACCAAGCTCGGGTTCAAGAACCCGAAATATGTGGTCTCGATGGAAGTCACCAACGACTACAAGGGCGGCTACTGGGAAGACCAGGGCTACAACTCGTTCAGCGGCAGCTAGCGCGGGATGTTCCCTCACCTCTCCCCGTTCACGGGGAGAGGGAGCAAAACGCAGCCCCGCGCCCGGCAAAGGTGCCACTGCGCCGCTACAGCCTCCTATGCATGTTCGCCTTCCATCCCGACCCATGCGCAGAACGCGGGCGTGATTCGCCGCTGCCGTCAAAATAGGCAATTGCCATACCTGCATACTTTTGCCTCAAAAGCAGTCGGGGTCTCACAATTTGCTGACGCAATTGTGAGCAATCTTAATGTGCATTAACTTTAGTAAAAACAGTCACTTAGTGTTGGCGCGACATCCGGTCGCCCTGTGGTGTTGTTGCAATGCACACCGGCACGATTCATGCTGAGACCTATCAGCAAGGTCGTGAATTCAGGTCGCGCGAGGGGTTTTATCCCGATCGCTCTGGTTCCCGGCCATGCGAAAATAAGAAGGATACGAAATGCTAGCGCGTTCCCACGCGATTCCGTCACTGGCCCTGCTTTTTGGGGCTGCAGTCCTGCTTTCCGGCTGCAACGACCAGAGCGTCGCGTCGGCCCAGCCTCCTGAGCCGCCCGAAGTCAGCATCGTCACCGTCAAGGCCGCACCGCAGGCCATCTTCCGGGAGCTTCCCGGACGCATCGCGCCGCTGCGGGTCGCTGACGTTCGTCCGCGGGTGTCCGGTATCATCGTCGCGCGCCTGTTCGAGCAGGGCAAAGAGGTGAAGGCCGGCGATCCGCTGTACCAGATCGATCCGAAGCCGTTCGAAGTTGAATTGCAGGCGGCGGAAGCCGCGCTCGCCAAGGCAGAAGCTGCCATGCAGCAGGCGTCGCAGCATGCCGTGCGCATCGAGACGCTGACCAAGAGCCAGGCGGCCTCGCCGGCCTCCAACGAAGTCGCGATCGCGACCCTGGCGCAGGCCAAGGCGGAAGTCGCCGCGCGCACCGCCGACGTGTCGCGTGCGCGCCTCAACCTCGGCTACGCCACGATCCGCGCGCCGATCGACGGCATCATCGGTGCAGCGTTGCTGAGCGAAGGGGTGCTCGTCGTGCAGAACGAAGCTCATGCGCTGGCGACGATCCAGCAGCTGAATTCCGTCTATGCCGACTTCACCCAGTCGGTGAACGACCTCAACCGGCTGCGCCGCGATTTCGAGCGCGGCGATCTGGACCGCATCTCGGAAGACGCGGCCAAGGTTCGTCTCGTGCTCGACGACGGCGCATCCTATCCGCTGGCCGGCAAGCTGCTGTTCTCCGATGCCAAGGTCGATGCCGGCACGGGACAGGTCACGTTGCGCGGCGAGTTCAAGAATCCGAGCCGCGAATTGCTGCCCGGCATGTTTGTCCGTGTTCAGATCGAACAGGGCCGCGACCCCGACGCCATCGTGGTGCCGCCGCAGGCGATCCAGCGCAATTCGTCCGGCGCTAGCGAAGTCTTTCTGGTGAAGGACGACAACCGCATCGTGGCGCAGCCGGTTCGCACCGGCGGCCTCGTCGACGGCCAGTGGCTGATCACCGAAGGTCTCAAGCCCGGCCAACGCGTGGTGGTCGAGGGTTTCCAGAAGTTCGTCGCCGGCGATGCCGTCAAGACGAGCAACTGGCGGGTGTCCGGAGAGACAGGCCATCCGCTCGACAAGTCGGCGGCCGCAACCGGTCCCGCAAAATCGCAAATGCAGTGAACGCGACCTGAGAAATACGCCCTCTCCTTGCCGGGAGAGGGTTGGGGTGAGGGGCGTGTGAAATGCCCGGATTGAAAGTCGGATCCCCCTCACCGCGAGCTGTGCTCGCTGCCTTCTCCCATTTGGAGAGGTGAAGACAACAAACACTGATGTGTCTGCGCCGGTCCGAAGCAGAATCTCAGAACCAGATTCGAGAAAGCGACGTCCATGCCCGCCTTTTTTATCGACCGCCCGATTTTCGCTTGGGTGGTTGCACTCTTCATTTGTCTGATCGGACTGATCTCGATTCCGTTCCTGGGGATTGCGCAGTATCCGATCATCGCGCCGCCCTCGATCTCGATCTCGACCAGCTATCCCGGCTCGTCGCCAGAAGAGCTGTACAACTCGACCACGCGGCTGATCGAGGAAGAACTGAACGGCGCGTCCGGCATTCTCAATTTCGAATCCACCAGCGACTCGCTCGGCCAGGTCGAAATCATCGCCAACTTCGTTCCGGGCACCGATTCCAATCTCGCCTCCGTCGAAGTGCAGAACCGCATCAAGCGCGTCGAGGCGCGCCTACCGCGCGCCGTGATCCAGCAGGGCATCCTGGTGGAAGAAGCCTCCAGCGCGGTGCTGCAGATCATCACGCTGCAATCGACCGACGGCAGCCTCGACGAGGTCGGCCTCGGCGACTTCATGATCCGCAACGTGCTCGGCGAAGTCCGCCGTATTCCCGGCGTCGGCCGCGCCACGCTGTATTCGACCGAGCGCTCGCTGCGCATCTGGGTCGATCCGGTCAAGCTGGTCGGCTACAACCTCACCGCCGACGACGTCACCAAGGCGATTCAGGCGCAGAACGCGCAGGTCGCCTCCGGCAGTGTCGGCTCGGAACCGAGCCGCAAGGACCAGTCGATTTCCGCGCTGATCCTGGTCAAGGGACAGCTCGGCTCGGCCGACGAGTTCGGCGCCATCGTGCTGCGCGCCAATCCCGACGGCTCGACGGTGCGCCTGCGCGACGTCGCGCGCATCGAGATCGGCGGCATGGGCTATCAGTTCACCACGCGCCTGAACGGCAAGCCGAGCGCCGGCCTGTCGGTTCTGCTGTCGCCGACCGGCAACGCGCTGGCGACCGCGAGCGCGGTCGAAGCCAAGATGAAGGAACTGTCGAAGTACTTCCCGGCCAATATCACCTACGACATTCCCTACAACATCACGCCGGTGGTCGAGGCGTCGATCTCCAAGGTGGTGACGACGCTGATCGAAGCGGTCGTCCTCGTCTTCATCGTGATGTTCCTGTTCCTGCAGAATTTCCGCTACACGCTGATCCCGACCATCGTGGTGCCGATCGCGCTGCTCGGCACCTGCGCGACGCTCTATCTGTTCGGCTACTCGATCAACATGCTGACCATGTTCGGCATGGTGCTGGCGATCGGCATTCTGGTCGACGACGCCATCGTCGTGGTCGAGAACGTCGAACGCATCATGTCGGAGGAGGGACTCTCTCCGAAGGAGGCCACCCGCAAGGCGATGACGCAGATCACCAGCGCCATCATCGGCATCACGCTGGTGCTGATCGCGGTGTTCGTGCCGATGGCGTTCTTCCCGGGTTCGGTCGGCATCATCTACCGCCAGTTCTCGGTGACCATCGTCGCCGCGATTTCCTTCTCGGCGCTGATGGCGCTGTCGCTGACGCCGGCGCTGTGCGCGACGCTGCTCAAGCCGGTGAAGGCGGGGCATGCCCATGCCAAGACCGGCGTGTTCGGCTGGTTCAACACACGGCTCGACCGGGCGAAGGACGGCTACGGCCGCGTCGTCGGCTGGTCGATCCAGCGCACCGGACGGCTGCTGATTCTGTACGCGGTGCTGCTGGGCGGCCTTGTGTTCGGCTTCTCGCGGCTGCCCGGCGGCTTCCTGCCGGTCGACGATCAGGGCTTCATCACGGTGGACGTGCAGACGCCCCCGGAATCGTCGTTCAATCGTACGCAGGCCGCAGTCGAGAAGGTCGAGCAGTTCCTGAAGAACCGCTCGGGCATCGATGAGGTGACCTTCCTCACCGGCTTCAGCTTCTTAGGGCAAGGCCAGAACACGGCGCAGGCCTTCGTGACGCTCAAGGACTGGTCCGAGCGCGGACCGAACGATTCTGCCGCAGCTATTGTCGCGGACATCAACAATTCGCTGAAGTCGATCAAGGATGCCAAGATTTCCGCGTTGCAGCCGCCGCCGATCGACAACCTCGGCAACTCGTCGGGCTTCTCGTTCCGTCTTCAGGATCGCGGCCAGAAGGGCTACGCCGCATTGATGAAGGCGAAGGACGACCTGCTCGCAGAGGCCAGGCAGAGCCGCGTGCTGCAGAATGTCTACGCCGAAGGCTTGCCCGAAGCGCCGCAGGTGCAGCTCATCATCGACCGCGAACAGGCGGCCGCGCAGGGCGTCACCTTCGCCGACATCAACAGCACGATCTCGACCAATCTCGGCTCGGCCTATGTCAACGACTTCCCGAACCGGGGCCGCATGCAGCGCGTGATCGTGCAGGCCGACAGCATCGGCCGCATGAACGCGCAGGACATCCTGTCGTACAACGTTAAGAACAGCCGCGGCAATCTGGTGCCGCTGTCGTCGTTCGCGGCGATCAAGTGGACCGTCGGCCCGACGCAGATCGTCGGCTTCAACTACTATCCGTCGGTGCGTATCTCGGGCGAGGCAAAGCCCGGCTTCACCTCCGGCGACGCGATTGCGGAGATGGAGCGTTTGACCGCGAAACTGCCGCGGGGCTTCGGCTTCGAGTGGACCGGACAATCGCTGCAGGAAAAGCTGTCGGGCTCGCAGGCGCCGTTCCTGCTCGCGCTCTCGGCCCTGATCGTGTTCCTGTGTCTGGCCGCGCTCTATGAAAGCTGGACGATTCCGATCGCCGTGCTGATGACGGTGCCGCTCGGCATTCTCGGCGCGGTCATTGCGGCGATGTCGCGCAGCCTGTCGAACGACGTCTATTTCACGGTGGCGCTGATCACGATCATCGGTCTGGCGGCGAAGGACGCCATTCTGATCATCGAGTTCGCCAAGGACCTGCGGGCCAAGGGCACGCCGCTGATGCAGGCGACGATGGAAGCGTGCCATCTGCGCTTCCGGCCGATCCTGATGACGGGTCTGGCATTCGTCTGCGGCGTGTTGCCGATGGTGATCGCCAGCGGTGCCGGCGCGAAGAGCCAGCACGCGCTCGGCACCACGGTGATGGGCGGCATGATCGCGGTCGTGGTTCTGGCGCTGCTGTTCGTACCGGTGTTCTTCGTCGCGGTGACGAAGTTCTTCTCGAGAAACCAGCGCGACGGCGAGATCACGCCGGCATCGGGATCGAAGTGGGAGCGGCTGACCGGCATGTTCCGGCGTCGACGTCCGGCGCAGACCCCGGCGTCGTAAAGTTTACGCATTTCTTCGTCATTGCGAGCGTAGCGAAGCAATCCAGAAAAAACTGGATTGCTTCGTCGCTTCGCTCCTCGCAATGACGGGCATTACGCCTTCAGCGGCCGCTGAAACGCGCACAGCACCGCGCCCAGCGCCAGCGCGGCGGTGGAAACCCGAAGCGCATACGACAGCCCCATCACGTCGGTGATCGCGCCGGTGACGAACGGGCCCAGCGTCTGGCCAAGACCGAAAGTGATGGTCATGACGCCGATCACTTTCGCCCATGCCTCCGGCGGATAGTTCAACCGCGTGAACACGGTGGTGGCAGCCACCACCGGAAAGAACGACAGGCCGAACACGAAGGCCGACGCCACCAGCAGCATCGGCGATGTGCCGAGCAGCGCGATGAATGTGCCGAGACAGGTGACTGCGATCATGATCGCGATGGTCGTCCCGCTGTTGCCGCGCGCCATCAGCCCGCGCCACAGCCACGAGCCTGCGAACGACATCAATCCGATCAGGCACCAGAACGCGCTCTGGGCTCCAGCGCCGCCGCCGCCGTCGCGGACATAGGCGATCATGAAGGTCATGTAGGCGATGTAGCCCGCGCCGAACAGAAAATAGCCGGCGAGATAGAACGCGATCGGGCGCAATGCGACCGGAGTTGTGCTGACCGACGTTTCGTTTGCGGCAACGTCGATTGGATTCAGCATCAGCGGAATCATCATCAGCGCCGAGATGATCGTCAGCGCCACCCACACGATCCACCACGAGCCGGGACCGAAATATTGCAGCAGAAACGGAGCGGCGAGGCCCGAGACGATCAGGCCGGTGCCGGGGCCGGTGTAGAACAGGTTGAGCAGCAGCGCGGATTTCATCGGCCGCGATTGTGCGATGGTCGCGGCCAGCGTCCCGCCGCCGACGAAGGTGGTCGCTGCGCCGAGGCCCGACAGCAGTCTTCCGAAACCGAAGATGATGGCGTTGCCTGACAGTGCGCAGATCGCCAGCGACACGACGCAGGCCAGCGCGCCGATCCAGACCGAGCGGAACACGCCGACGCGGCGGATGAAGGCGGCCGCGCCCAGCGCGCCAGCCAGATAGCCGATGGCGTTGACCGTGTTCATGAAGCCCGCGGTCGAATACGACCAGCCGAGCGAGTCGCGCATGTCCGGCAACACCAGCGTGTAGCCGAAGCGGCCGATGCCGAGCCCGATGGCAGGCGCGAGCGCGAGGATCAGGATCATGCGCATCGGGTGCGCGAACGGGGCGGCAGATTCGGGGGATGTCACGGGACGGCTCCGGCAGCTGCGGCACATTGGCAGTTTCGGTGAGGCTTGGCCAATCACGAGAGGGCAATGGTGTCTTGCCAATTCTGCAAGGGCGTTTTAGCAAGTCCGCGCGAATTGCAGACATTCTGCATACAATCAACAATTCAAGGCATTCGATCATGGCATCGCACAAGCTCCTCCTTCTCCCCGGCGACGGCATTGGCACCGAAGTGATGGCGGAGGTGAAGCGCGTCATCGATTGGCTCGGCAAGCGCGGCATCGCCAAGTTCGAGACTGAAACCGGTCTGGTTGGCGGTTCGAGCTACGATGCGGACAAGGTCGCGATCACCGACGCCACCATGGCGCTGGCGCAGGCCGCGGATGCCGTGATCTTCGGTGCGGTGGGCGGACCGAAGTGGGCGGATGTTCCATACGACGCGCGCCCCGAAGCGGGCCTGCTGCGTCTGCGCAAGGACATGGCGCTGTTCGCCAACCTGCGTCCGGCGATCTGCTATCCGGCGCTGGCAGACTCATCGAGCCTCAAGAAGGATGTCGTCGAGGGCCTCGACATCATGATCGTGCGAGAACTGACCGGCGGCGTGTACTTCGGCGAGCCGAAGACCATCACCGATCTCGGCAACGGTCAGAAGCGCGCGGTCGATACACAAGTCTATGACACCTACGAGATCGAGCGCATCACGCGCGTCGCCTTCGAGCTGGCGCGCAAGCGCCGCAACAAGATGACGTCGATGGAAAAGCACAACGTCATGAAGAGTGGCGTGCTCTGGAAGGAAGTCGTGACGCAGGTGCATGCGCGCGAATACAAGGATGTCGAGCTTGAGCACCAGCTCGCGGATTCCGGCGCGATGCAGCTCGTGCGCTGGCCGAAGCAGTTCGATGTGATCGTCACCGACAATCTGTTCGGTGACATTCTCTCCGACATCGCGGCGATGCTGACCGGTTCGCTCGGCATGCTGCCGTCGGCATCGTTGGGTGAAGTCGATCCGAAGACCAAGAAGCGCAAGGCGCTGTACGAGCCGGTGCACGGTTCGGCGCCGGACATCGCCGGCAAGGGCATGGCCAATCCGGTTGCGATGCTGACCTCATTCGGCATGGCGCTGCGTTATTCGTTCGACCTGCAGAAGGAAGCCGACCTGATCGATCAGGCCATCGCGGCAACCCTGGCGAAGGGCCTGCGCACCGGCGACATCAAGTCGGAAGGCTCGACAGTGGTCAGCACCTCGCAGATGGGCGAGGCGATTGTCGCGGAACTGGATGCTCTCAGCGCGTGACACGATTTCGCCCTTTCGGGCGAAGTTCGTCACCGGTTTGCCTTATGCAAATCCGCATAAAAATGCCCGGCTTCGGCCGGGCATTTTCAATTTCAGACGTTCGCTGAAAATCAGTAGAGCGGGAACGGGAACGGCATGCCGGTATCCCATTGATCGCCGAGCGGACGGCGGCTGGTGTACAGGCGGTCAATCTGCTGGCCGTAGGAATAGCCCGGCGGGAAGGCGTAGTCGGTGAACTTGCGCTCGCCGGGAACGACCTCGGTGCCAGCGTCGAGCCACGAGCGGCGCGTTACGTAAACGCGGGTCCGGCCGCGCTGGTAGGACGAGTTGACCGCCTTGCGCGGCGGACCATCATAGGTCGGATCGTCCTGAACGACGCGCTTCCGGGTCTGGGCATCGGCGGCGGTAACGCCGAATCCGGCGGTCACAATCGCGGCCGTCGCCAGCAAGATCGCCAGTGTTTTCGCGCCCGGGTACTTCAAAGCCATTGAATCCTCGTCACATTCCCAATTGCGTCGCACCATACCCGTTTCCGGCAGTCTCCCACAAGGACCAATGGGCCACACTTGTTCGGCATATTCGGCGGGGTTGTCCCAAGGGGGCGGGCGCGGCGGCCGGGTGTCGGTGATTTGCGACAGGCTCCGCACCTGCAACGCGCCGACCGCGTCATTCGTTCCTCGAAGAATGCCTGCGCGGCGGCCGTGGACAGTCCGCCCTTCACGCTGATGCGGACGATCATGCTGTCGGTGACAGTCGCGTGAGTTCAGAGGAGCGACCTGAAAAGACGCTTCGGTGCTCACGCTCGATCTCAATCTTGCGTGAATGCGCCGCGCAACTGCGGCGCCTCGTTCGATGCGATCCATGTGGTCGGCGCAATTGTTGCCGTGTTGCAGGTGTCGCGCTTGAGTTCGGCGCGCGCGAACAACTCGGCCATTTTCGGGTCATTGCCGGCCGACAGCAGGATCAGCCGGTTCAGGGTGCAGCCGACGAAGGCCCGCTGGCTGGCCATCGTATCGGCCTGGCAGGCCCATCCGCTGATCCGGACGCTGGGGACGGTGAAAGTCTTGGCAAAGCCCAGACAGGTTTCCTTGCCGGACTGAGCGGCTCCGCTGAAGCGGATCAGGGGGACGCGGCCGAATTTGGTGTCGATGAAGCCCGCCGGCTCGGTACCCTCCGTCACCCGCCCGGCCATCCGGGATGCAACGTCGGCGTCGATGGCGGTAAATGCATCCAGCTCGCCGCCCGGGCGGTAAATCTCGACTTCCGCGGTCGGGGCTTCATCCCTGGTCGCGGCCCAGCGCAAAATATCCTTGCGGCCCCCTTCGGGGTGCCGGAGGATCTCGTAAGCGTCTGTTCTGTCGGACAAATCTAGTTTGCTGATAGCAAAGGCCGGATGCGGGCGGCTGGCAGGCGTCCAGCCCGGAGCGGTTGGAAGCCCAGCGTTGGTGTTGGCAGCGACCGGCACGGCCGAGACCAGATCCACCGCAATAACGGCGAGCACCGCGAGGCCGCAGATATAAGCCAGAATCCGGACCGCGACGGCGCTGCATTCGTCAGCAAAGCTGCGCAACGCCGGGTGGATTCCGGAAGCATCCTGGAGGGGCTGATCGAGCAGGGTCGGGTTCATATATGACTCGTGGCGGACGTTCTGTTCCGGTCATAAAACGGGAACGACCTTCCGCCGTGGCCACGGCAATGAAGCCTCCTGCCACCTGACGTCCGACCCGCCCCGCAGTTGCTTCTGCGTTGTATTTGGGCGGTTTTTCGCATAGAAGCGCTCCCTCTTCCCTTCCGCAGGCGGCGGTGGCGAAGCATTTTTCTTCGGAGAGTCAACGATGGGTTACAAGGTTGCGCTAGTTGGAGCGACCGGCAACGTGGGCCGGGAAATGCTCAACATTCTGGACGAACGCAGTTTTCCGGCTGACGAGGTGGTCGCATTGGCCTCCCGCCGCAGCATGGGCGTCGAAGTGTCCTATGGCGACCGCACCCTGAAATGCAAAGCGCTCGAACATTACGATTTCAGCGACGTCGATATCTGCCTGATGTCGGCCGGCGGAGCCGTGTCCAAGGAATGGTCGCCGAAGATCGCGGCAGCCGGCGCGGTGGTGATCGACAATTCGTCGACGTGGCGGATGGATCCGGATGTGCCGCTGATCGTGCCTGAAGTGAACGCGGACGCTGTTGCCGGCTTCACCAAGAAGGGCATCATCGCCAATCCGAACTGCTCGACTGCGCAACTCGTGGTGGCGCTGAAGCCGCTGCACGACAAGGCAGTGATCAAGCGCGTCGTGGTCTCGACCTATCAGTCGGTGTCCGGCGCGGGCAAGGATGCGATGGACGAGCTGTTCTCGCAGACCAAGGCCGTCTACACCAACAGCGAACTGATCAATAACAAATTCCCGAAGCGTATCGCCTTCAACGTCATCCCGCAGATCGACGTCTTCATGGAGGATGGCTACACCAAGGAAGAGTGGAAGATGATGATGGAGACCAAGAAGATTCTTGATCCCAAAATCAAAATGTCCGCGACCTGCGTGCGCGTACCGGTGTTCGTCGGGCATTCCGAAGCCGTCAACATCGAGTTCGAAAATCCGATCTCGGAGGATGAAGCCCGCAACATCCTGCGCACCGCACCGGGCTGTCTGGTGATCGACAAGCGCGAGCCCGGCGGTTACGTCACGCCATACGAAGCCGCCGGCGAGGACGCCACCTACATCAGCCGCATCCGCGAGGACGCGACGGTGGAGAACGGCCTCGTGCTGTGGTGCGTGTCGGACAATCTGCGCAAGGGCGCCGCGCTGAACGCGATCCAGATCGCGGAATGCCTGGTCAACCGCAAATTGCTGCAGCCGAAAAAGAAGGCAGCCTGAGCGGGCCGGTGTGGTGGTTCGCAGGTCCGCAACATTTCTCGGCACGGACTGGCGAACCAAAACCACACCGGAGTTATAGATTTCTAGTGTCCTTTTGAATCTGAAGTTCGCTATAGGATGCGCTGCAAAATGATGCGAACTTCGGATTCAGGACACGAGCGCCGGGGACCAGGATGACAAGCGAGCCATCTGAGCACCGGCCTGCCACGGCAGCGTATCAGCCGAACCCCGCGCTGAAGCGCGGTGAGAAGGCGTTCGAAACGGTGCTGTTCAACAGCCGCTGGCTGATGGCGCCGTTCTATCTCGGGCTCGTCGTCAGCCTCGTCGTGCTGCTGTTCAAGTTCGTCCTGTTGTTGATCGAGTTTGTGCTGCACGCGCCGGGGGCGAAGGAATCCGACATCATTCTCGGCGTGCTGTCGCTGATCGACGTGTCGCTCACCGGCAATCTGATCCTGATCGTGGTGTTCTCGGGTTACGAGAATTTCGTCTCACGGATCGATCCGCGCGGCCATCCCGACTGGCCGGAGTGGATGACCAAGGTCGATTTCGCGGGACTGAAGCAGAAGCTGCTGGCGTCGATCGTGGCGATCTCGGCGATTCAGGTGCTGAAAGCCTTCATGAACATCGATGCGACGTTCGATGCGCAGAAGCTCGGCTGGCTTGCCGGCATCCATCTCGTGTTTGTCGTCTCGACGCTGCTGATCGTGTGGTCGGACCGGCTCGGCGGTCACGGCGCCGCGGACAAGGCCGTGCACTAGCGCGTACTCCGCCAGGCGGGCTCGGTCTTGCTGCCAGAATGCGCGCCAGTTCTAGGCCTGAGACGCCAATATACTTTGATAGACGCGGCTGAACTCGTTCGTGTTCTGGTCGACGATGGACAGCGACCCTTCGGCCACGCCGAAATAGGCGCCGTGGAGTTGCAGTTCGCCGCTTTCGACGCGCTTCTTCACGAACGGAAACGTCATCAGGTTCTCCAGGCTGCGCAGAACGGCCGCCTTTTCAATCCGCGTCACGAACTGCTGCATCGTTTCGTGATCGCGTTGCGCGACCGTCTCGCCCGGCTTGACGAACATCGACATCCATTTGCCGATGAAGTCGCCGGGAGACAGCGGCGCGCTGTCGTCGACGAAGGCGCGAATGCCGCCGCATTGCGCGTGCCCCAGCACGACGATGTGCTTCACCTTCAGGACCTGAATCGCATACTCGAGCGCGGCCGAGACACCGTGCGCGTTGCCGTCGGGCTGGAAGACGGGCACCAGATTGGCGACGTTGCGGACGACGAACAGTTCACCCGGTCCGGCGTCGAAAATCACTTCCGGCGACACGCGGGAATCGCAACATCCAATCACCATGACTTCCGGGGACTGGCCGATTTGCGACAGTTCGCGGTAGCGGGACTGCTCGGTGGGCAGGCGCTGGGTGACAAAGGTCTGGTAGCCGGCGAGCAGGTGTTCGGGAAAGGGTGACATGAGAGGCCTCGCAAATTTGTCCCGGTTGGCTAACCTAGGAGAGCAATCGGAACAAGCCTTTCGGCAGCGGTGGCGAAGTGCTACTCAAGCGCTTCCCCAATGGAAACCCGATCATGATCCGTCCGCGTCGCAGCGTCTTGTTCATGCCAGGCTCGAATGCACGAGCGCTCGACAAGGCGCGGAACCTTCCTTCCGACGGTGTCATTCTGGATCTTGAGGATTCCGTGGCGCCGGATGCCAAGCCGATGGCGCGCGACCAGATCGCGGAAGCCGTCGCAGCCAAGGGGTTCGGCAAGCGGGAAATCATCATCCGCATCAACAATCTGGATTCGCCGTGGTGGGAGCACGACCTGACGATGGCCGCCAGGGCGAAGCCCGACGGGATTCTGGTGCCGAAGATCTCACGCCCTGCCGACATCAAAACGCTCGAAGAGCGCCTTCGGGCGCTTAAGGCCGATCCCGGCATCGTGCTCTGGGCGATGATTGAATCGCCGCTCGGAGTGCTCTCGGCACAGGACATCGCTGCGACCGCGCGCGAAGGCGACAGGCGGCTGGCAGGTTTTGTCATGGGCCCCAACGATATTGCGCGCGAGACGCGAATGAGGATGCTGCCGGGACGCGCCGCGATGCTGCCGCTGTTCGCGCATTGCATCCTGGCCGCGCGGGCGGCCGGCATCGAGATTCTCGATGGCCCCTATAACGACATCAACGACGTTGCAGGCTTCGCGAAGGAGTGCGCACAGGGCCGCGACATGGGTTTCGACGGCAAGACGCTGATTCACCCGGGGCAGATCGATGCGGCCAACGCGGCCTATACACCGCCTGCCGAGGAGATCGCCCGCGCGCGCAAGATCATGGGCGTGTTCGATCTGCCGGAGAACGCGAACAAGGGCGTGGTCCAACTCGACGGCCAGATGGTCGAGCGGCTGCATGTCGAGATGGCGAAGCGGACCATCGGAATCGCCGATGCGATCGCAGCGTTGAAGGTGATGTAGCTGGGGATGAGTACGCAGCCGTGCTGACATCCTCGGTGTCATTGCCGGACTTGATCCGGCAATCCATCTTTTCGCAAAAAATGCATTTTGAAGACTGATGGATACGCGGGTCAAGCCCGCGTATGACGCGTCATTGGTCGGCTGGATCGCGGTCTAGTGTCGACCTACAGCCACGGACGCTCGGCTTTTTCCTTGGCCTCGAACACGTCGATCGACTTGCCCTTCTCCATGGTGAGGCCGATGTCGTCGAGACCATTCAGCATGCAGTGCTTGCGGAACGGATCGATCTCGAACTTGATCGAGCCGCCGTCGGGACCGCGGATTTCCTGTTTCTCAAGATCGATGGTCATGGTGGCGTTGGCGCCGCGATCCGCATCGTCGAACAGCTTGTCGAGTTCGTCCTGCGAGACGCGGATCGGCAGGATGCCGTTCTTGAAACAGTTGTTGTAGAAAATGTCGCCGAACGAGGTGGAGATGATGCAGCGGATGCCGAAGTCGCCGAGCGCCCATGGAGCATGCTCGCGGCTCGAGCCGCAGCCGAAATTGTCGCCGGCCACGAGAATCTTGGCCTTGCGATACGACGGCTTGTTGAGGACGAAGTCCGGGTTCTCGCTGCCGTCGTCCTTGTAGCGCTGCTCGGAAAACAGTCCCTTGCCGAGGCCGGTGCGCTTGATGGTCTTGAGATACTGCTTCGGGATGATCATGTCGGTATCGACATTGATAATCTTCAGCGGCGCGGCAACGCCTTCGAGGGTCGTAAACTTGTCCATCAGAGGTTCCGGATGAGAGTGGGCCGGTCACGGGTCTGAACCCGGATTAGAGAGGTTCTTATCGCGATTAGAGGGGGCCGCAAAGGGCCAAATTGGCGCAAAATCCGGCCCTGCTTTGCCTCAGGCGACGCTCGCCTCGATCGTTTCCATGTCGTCGTCCGACAATCCGAAATGGTGCCCGATCTCGTGCACCAGAACATGCGTGACGATGTGGCCCAGTGTCTCGTCGTTCTCGGCCCAGTAATCGAGGATCGGACGCCGGTAGAGCCAGACCATGTTCGGCATGGGGGCGACGTCGCCGCTCGAGCGGAACGGCAGGCCGACGCCCTGAAACAGCCCGAGCAGATCAAATTCGCTCTGGGCCTTCATTTCCTCGAGAACTTCCTCCGAGGGGAAATCGTCGATCTGGATGATGACGCCCTCGCACAGGGCGCGGAAGTGGTCCGGCAGCCGCGCGAACGCGTCATGCGCGATGACTTCCATTTCGGCAAGGGTGGGAGATTTCGCGGTCGGCCACATTGGCCCCTTTTAGAGGGCTTGGCTGCCAGCGCCAAGGGGCGATGAAGGCTGATCAGCGGCGAGGGAGACGCCGCCGGGCGGCCGAAGACACGCCTGTTGACGCGCGCGCCCTGATCGGAGACTTTGCCGCCCGTCGATTGGAAAGAATACGGGACGGCGCTTCATGACGCGGGCAGTCACTTCAGCCATTCTCATGGGCCTCTTCGCAGGTCTGGTCATTCTGGCTCTTCCAGAAAGTGCGCAGGCGCAATCGACGGATTCCCACATCAAGACAACTGGTCATGGGCTCGCCGCGGAGGAGTTTTCTGCGCAAAGCCGCGAGGTCGTTCGGCGCACACCGCGCCGCGTTCGGATTTATCGCGGTTCGAATTATCCTGGCCCGAACTCCAAGCGGGTCTGCAACGCCCACTACGAACAGGAATACCGTCCGAGCGGGACCGTGATCGTGCCGCGCGTGAACTGCTACTGGAGCGGCTGACGCGCCAATATTCTGCATCATTTCATTTGAGCACGCCGATCAGACCTGCGGCGATGATCGCTGCGGACGCGCCGTAGACAATGATTGCCATGGCCGTCTGCGTGAATGCGCCTGCGGTCCCGGGCGCTATTCCGGGGCCTTGTGACGCATCAGCGCTTTGGGCGAGAAGCAATCCTGCGGGGGCACCTGCGAGCAACAATCCCGCGCGAGATAGTCGAGACATCAGATCCTCCTAATTCTAGTGGAGCGCTCGAATTACGTTCTTGCTGGATTCCGGTTTCAACCGTTTTGGATGAGACGGATCGCGTTCATCATTGCGGCGGCGATATTCAGTTTGCGTTCACGTCATTCTCCCTAACATCCGACCATCGCCGCTCGAACCGATGCGCAAGCATATGGACGAGTCTGCGCGGGCATCATGGTTGGCGCCGTCACCATAGCTGGCATCATCGTCGCTACAGATAGATCGGTCACGATTCTGTGTTTATCAACATCGAGACAGACTTGCTCATACGGGAGTCATCGTTGATGGCGTCGCCGCGTCGCCTTGTCGCGGGAAATGGCGGGTGGGATATGCGTTATGATTGAGTATGTAAAACCATCAAAGGATCAATCATGAAGACTTGGATTGGCGCAGCTATGGTGGCTGCAACAGTTTCATTCGGCGGCGATGTTGCCATCGGCTCGGCCGTTGCCGCGCCGCAATCTTCGCAGAGGGTAACTCCGCAGAAGACGCCGGAGGCCACCGACATCAGCGCGCGCCGGCGCCACCATCATCATCATCACCGGCATCACATGCATCGGCGCTATGTCGCGCAGCCTTATTACCGGACCTACCGTGAGCCGTACTACTACGGCAGTTCCTTTGGTTATCTCCCCTACGGATTCGGGGGCGGCGGCCACCACGGTTTTGGACACCACGGTTTGGGGTACCATGGAGGGCATCACGGTTTTGGACACCATGGGGGACACCACGGCGGGGGTCATCATTGACCCGAAATCACGCCGGAATGAGACACAGACAGGCGCCTCGCGGCGCCTGTTTTCGTTTGTATGATACTCCGACATGCCGCCACCGCATTCATGTGACGTTCAGATCGGCGTCCCTAACTTTCAGTGAAGCGCGATAACGTTGACGCGACGCGATCTGCGCAGAGACATGATCGCGCCTGGTTCGCAGGGTCAACGGTTGCCGTCAGGCGATTTCAGCGAAACGGAAATCGATGATGTGCGTTATCTTCATCGTGCTGAGCAAGACCGAGGAGAACTGCTATGAGAAAATTTGTAGGAGCTGCGGTTGTCGCGGCTACCCTTTCGTTCACAGGCTGGATTTCACTTGCCCCGGCGAGCGCCGCGCCGGCTTCAACAGTACCATCGGGCCATGATGCGCGACTGGCGGACGAAGCCAGGCCGACGGATGTCAGCGCACACCGCCGCTACTACCGGCGTTACGGCTACTACGGTCCACGTTATTACCGGCCGTACTACCGCCCTTACTATCGTCCCTACTACAGGCCGTATTACGGCTACGGCTATGGTTATCGGCCATACTACCGTCCCTACTATCGACCGGCCTATTACCGGCCTTATGGCTACGGCTACGGCTATCCGTATGGCGGCTATGGCTATCGCCCCTACGGCTTTGGTCCGCGGTTCGGTTTCGGATTTGGCTGGTAAGGGTTCAGCGAACCGAGAAAACAAAACAGGCGCTCTTGCGAGCGCCTGTTTCTTTTGATGTTGTCGATGCGAATGGCTCAGGTCGCGTGCCACTCGCGGATGTCGACGAAATGTCCGGCGATGGCTGCGGCTGCCGCCATTGCAGGCGACACCAGATGGGTGCGGCCCTTGAAGCCCTGACGGCCTTCGAAGTTGCGGTTCGATGTCGAAGCGCAGCGTTCTTCCGGCGCCAGCTTGTCGGGGTTCATCGCAAGGCACATCGAGCAACCCGGCTCGCGCCATTCGAATCCGGCCTTGATGAAAATCTTGTCGAGCCCTTCGGCTTCGGCCTGCTCCTTCACAAGGCCTGAGCCCGGCACGATCATCGCATTGAGGTTGCCGTTGACGGTGTGGCCGGCGACGACTTTGGCGGCCGCGCGCAAATCCTCGATGCGCCCGTTGGTGCAGGAGCCGATGAAGATGCGGTCGAGCTTGATGTCGGTGATCTTCGTGCCGGCCTTGAGCCCCATGTAGTCGAGCGCGCGCTGCTTCGACAACCGCTTGGCTTCGTCCTCGATCTTCGCAGGATCCGGCACGAAGCCCGAGATCGATACCACGTCCTCAGGCGAGGTGCCCCAGGTCACGATCGGCGGCAGCTTCGCGGCATCCAGACGGATCTCGTGATCGAAGTGAGCGCCTTCGTCGGTCCGCAACGTGTTCCAATAGCGCACGCCGGCATCCCAAGCGGCACCTGTCGGCGCCATCGGCCGGCCCTTCAGGAATTCGTAGGCCTTCTCGTCGGGCGCGATCAGTCCGGCGCGTGCGCCGCCTTCGATCGACATGTTGCAGACTGTCATGCGGCCTTCCATCGACAGCGCGCGGATCGCCTCGCCGGCGTATTCGAGCACATAGCCGGTGCCGCCGGCAGTGCCGATCTCGCCGATGATCGCGAGGATGATATCCTTCGCAGTGACGCCGTCGGGCAATGTGCCGTCGACGGTGGCGCGCATATTCTTGGCCTTCTTCTGAATCAGCGTCTGGGTGGCGAGCACATGTTCGACCTCCGACGTGCCGATGCCATGCGCCAGTGCGCCGAATGCGCCGTGCGTCGAGGTATGGCTGTCGCCGCAGACAATCGTGCTGCCGGGCAGCGTGAAGCCTTGCTCCGGACCGATGACGTGGACGATGCCCTGACGCTTGTCGTGCTCGTTGAAATACTCGACGCCGAATTCACGCGCGTTTTCGGCCAGCGTCGCGATCTGCTCGGCGCTTTCCGGATCGGGATTGGGCTTGGAGCGATCCGTGGTGGGAACGTTGTGGTCCACAACGGCGAGCGTCTTCTTCGGCGCGCGAACCTTGCGGCCGCTGGTTCGCAATCCTTCGAAGGCCTGCGGCGAGGTGACCTCATGGACAAGATGGCGGTCAATGTAGAGCAGGCAGGTGCCGTCGGGCTGCTCATCAACCAGATGGTCGTTCCAGATCTTGTCGTAGAGCGTGGTCGCTTTGGCCATTTTAGTCGTCCGGATTGGTGTTCGCGGCCCCTGAGGCCGCCGATAGCAGAGGCAGCCTTTTTACTCGCTTAACGCGGACGGGGAAAGTATCCTGACCACATAGTTGCTTACGCAGGATCGCACAATGTCCGCACGCCCGCCGGTTGCACCGTATCTCACCGTTTCGCCAGCCGCCGGCGCGATTGCCTTCTACACCGCCGCCTTCGATGCCAAACAGAAGGCGCTGATGCCGGCGATGGACGGCTTGCGCATCCTGCACTGCGAACTCGAGATCAATGGCGGCGCGCTGTTTCTGTCCGACGCGTTTCCCGAATTCGGCACCGCGCGCACGCCGTTGCCAGGGGAACCGGTAACCATGTCGATCAGCCTCGAATTTAGCGCCGGCGAAAAGGTCGATGAGGTGTTCGAGCGCGCCACAAAATTGGGCGCAAAAGGTGAAGTGACGCCGACCTATTCGTTCTGGGGCACGCGGACCGCGATCGTGCGCGATCCCTTCGGTCATCGCTGGATCATGAACGGGCCGCTCAAGCAGAAATAGGCGCTGCCGAAATCGATTTCGCAAAATAAAAAAGCGCGGCGATGCGCCGCGCTTTTTACGTAGATCATCAAGCGCTGCGCGATTACTCGCCCGAAGCGGCCTTGAGCGTTTCTTTTTCGCGGTTGTCCTGCTTCTCGACGATGCGCGCCGATTTGCCGCGCAGACCGCGCAGGTAATACAGCTTGGCGCGACGCACCTTGCCGCGGCGGACAAGCTTGATCGAGTCGATCATCGGCGAGTAGATCGGGAACACGCGCTCCACGCCTTCGCCGTAGGAAATCTTGCGGACGGTGAAGCTCTCGTGGATGCCGCCGCCGTTGCGGCCGATGCAAACGCCTTCATAGGCCTGCACGCGCGAACGCTCGCCTTCGACAACCTTGACGTTGACGATGACAGTGTCGCCCGGTCCGAAATCGGGAATCGTCTTTCCGGCGGAAAGCTTTTCCAGCTGCTCTTTGTCGAGCTCTTGAATGATGTTCATCACAAAACTCCATCGGCGGCGCGCCCGGAAGGGGCTGCGCGGAAATTCGTATCCAGCGTCTGCACGGATTGGCCGGTCGTATACGCCATAGCCGCCCCGTTGTCACCCTTTCGTCGTGTCTTTTCGTGACCTTGGAGCGACGTTCTGGGCGATTTTGGCCGCCCAGAGGTCAGGCCGCCGGGCCTTGGTCAGGGCTTCGGCCTCGGTCCGCCGCCAGGCGTCGATTCGGGCATGGTCGCCTGACACCAGAACATCCGGGATGGTCCGGCCCTCGAAATCCTGCGGGCGGGTATATTGGGGGTATTCAAGTAGTCCATCCGAAAAACTCTCGTCGGTTCCGGAGCTTAGCTTGCCCATGACGCCTGGCAGAAGCCGCACACAGGCGTCCAGAAGGGCCAGCGCCGCGATTTCTCCGCCTGAGAGCACGTAGTCCCCGAGGGAGATTTCCTCCAGCCCACGGGCCTCGATGACCCGCTGATCGATGCCCTCAAAGCGGCCGCAGACGATCAGCGGGCCGGGGCCGACCGCAAGTTCCATCACCCTTTTTTGGGTCAGGGGAGTACCCCGCGGGCTCATCAGCAGGCGCGGGCGGTCCGGAGCAATGTCGGCGGCATCGATGGCGGCTGCCAGCACGTCGGCACGCAGCACCATGCCGGGTCCGCCGCCGGCCGGGGTGTCATCGACGCTGCGGTGCTTGTCGGTGGCGGCGTCGCGGATGTCGCGCGTCTCAAGCGCCCACAGGTTCGATGCCAGAGCCTTGCCCGCGAGGCTGATGCCGAGCGGGCCTGGAAACATCTCCGGAAACAGCGTGAGCACCGTGGCGCGCCACATGATTCGGGTATCCCGGTTCAGATATCCGCGTCGTGCGGAGAATCGCCTTCGATCTCTTGCGGCATCACGATCACCACTTGGCCCTCGGCGAGATCGACCGTTGGCACCACAGCGTCGGTAAACGGCAGCAGCAAGGTCGGGCCCTGCGGCGGCGCGATTTCGATGATGTCGCCCGCGCCGAAATTATGGATCGCAAACACCCTGCCGATCGCGCCGCCAGCCGGATCAACGGCCCGCAGTCCGATCAGATCGGCGTGGTAATACTCGCCCTCTTCCGTCTCGGGAAGTTTGTCGCGATCAATGTAAAGCTCAAGGCCGTTGATGCGCTCGGCATCCTCGCGGGTCGTGATGCCCTTGAGCACCGCGACCAGATGATCCTTGGCGATGCGGGCGCGCACCACTTCAAACTGCCGCGCACCGTCCTTGGTCGAGAGCGTTCCGTAATCGATCACCGCCATCGGGTCTTCGGTGAACGGCCACAATCGCACCTCGCCGCGCACACCGTGCGCGGCGCCGATTCTTGCAACGCAGATGCCCGGATCGCGCGTCACCGCTGAATGCGATTACTTGGCGGCGGCTTCGGCGGCAGCCTTGCGCTCCTTGCGCGGCACGGCCTTCTCGGGATTCTTGCGCGGCTCACGCTTCTTGACGCCCGCGGCGTCGAGGAAGCGCATCACGCGGTCCGACGGCTGCGCACCCTTGGCGAGCCAGGCCTTGACCTTGTCCATGTCGAGCTTGAGACGCGTCTCGTTGTCCTTCGGCAGCAGCGGGTTGAAGTGACCGAGACGCTCGATGAAGCGGCCATCGCGCGGGAAGCGCGAGTCGGCGACGACGACGTGATAGACCGGACGCTTCTTGGTGCCTGCGCGGGCGAGGCGGATAACGACTGACATTCTATTCTCCGTTGGTGTGTTTGAATTTCGTGAAAACTGTTTCGGCTATTTCTTCTTGCCGATCCCCGGAAATCCGCCGAGGCCCGGCAGTGTTGGTTTTCCCAGCCCTGGAAGGCCCGGGAAATCTTTCGGCAGCGACGGCGCGCCTTGCGGAATTCCGCCGGGCATCTTCGCAGCCAGTTCTTTCATCGCGTCAGCCGACGGCATGCCGTTGCCGCCAAAGCCCATCGCTTGCGCCATGCCCGCAAGCGGGCCGCGTTTGCCCTGACCCATGGCCTTCATCATGTCGGCCATGTTCCGGTGCATCTTGAGCAGCTTGTTGACTTCCTCGACCTTCAGGCCCGCGCCGGCGGCAATGCGCTTTTTGCGGCTGGCCTTGAGGATGTCGGGATTCTTGCGCTCCTCGCGCGTCATGGAATCGATCACCGCCATCTGACGCTTCACGACCTTGTCGTCGAGGTTGGCGGCAGCGATCTGGTTTTTCATCTTGGCGACGCCGGGCATCATGCCCATCAGGCCGCCGAGACCGCCCATGGTCTGCATTTGCTGCAACTGATCGCGCAGGTCGGCAAGGTCGAACTTGCCCTTGCGCA
>Ga0233441_1000843_pt1 | contig 31563 bp, 31 predicted proteins | sample SI_123_September_4_FD_182781 | JGI IMG/M metagenome (GOLD analysis project Ga0233441, IMG submission 182781) | Seawater microbial communities from Saanich Inlet, British Columbia, Canada - SI_123_September2016_135_MG | ecosystem: Environmental > Aquatic > Marine > Inlet | place: Canada: British...
GTAATCCCGAAAACTCTATTTTAATATCTTCTGCTCCACTTAAATCTATAAGCTTTTGAGCTAAATCTACTATCTTTACAGGTTCACCCATATCAAGTATAAATATCTCTCCACCTTTTCCTAAGCTTCCAGCTTGAAGTACTAGCTCACAAGCTTCAGGTATTAGCATAAAATATCTTGTAATATCTGGATGTGTCACTGTGATATTTTGTCCATTTTTAATCTGCTCTTTAAACTTTGGTATTACAGAACCACTTGAACCTAATACATTTCCAAATCGCACTGCAACAATTTCTGTATTACCAACTTTATTCTGTGCATACAGTTCACAAATTCGCTTTGTAGTTCCCATCACATTTGTAGGTCGTACTGCTTTATCTGTAGATATAAGTACAAACTTTTCTACCTCATGTTTTACAGCTAAGTCAATACAAGTCTTTGTACCTAAGATATTGTTTGATATACCAGAAGATATATTTCCCTCTACCATAGGTACATGTTTATATGCTGCTGCATGTACAACTATGTCTGGTTTGTATCTAGCAAAAACTTCATCTAAAGAGTCTTTGTCTTTTACATTTAGCATCTTTGGTATGACTATAGTAGAAATCCCACTTAGCTCTTGCTCTATAGCATACAGATTGTATTCACTATGCTCCACAAGTATAAGCTTACTCGCTCCATACTTCACACACTGCCTACATATCTCAGACCCAATACTCCCACCAGCTCCTGTAATCATAACTACTTTAGCATCTATAAATTCAGATATCTTACTCTTATCTAGCCCTTTTGGATGTCGTGCTAGTAAGTCTTCTACACCTACATCTTTTAGCTGATTTGATATTGGTTTGTCTTGAAGTATATTGTCCAAAGATGGCAATACATTCACCATCTTTGTAAACTCATGCAACTCTTCATATATATCTTTGATACTATCACTTTTGGCAGATGGCACAGCAATCATAAGCAGATCTACTTTAGCATCTTTACAAATAGTTTTGAACTTATCTCTCGATAGTATCTTCTTCCCATCTATAGATCTCTTTTGTAAAGAACTATCATCATCTATAAAATACAATACCTTATATTCACTCGACTTCAACTCTTCTGCTATCTTGATACCAGCACTACCAGCACCATATATAGCTACACTTTTGAGCTTTGAAACCCTAGAAGTCAAATATCCATACGCATACATAGAAAAACTAATCAAAAACATATAAGCAAAAAACTCACCCACAAGAAATGCCAATCTAAGATCACCATAAAAGTACGGAGCATAAAGCACAAAAGCACTCACATACACCACAGTTTTGATAAGATAACTTTTGCCAGTAGATTTACTCCAAGACAAGCTATAATCTTTATATATAAGATACGAAGCCAATATCCTCACAGCTATCACTACTATGACTACATCTATCATAAAAGGCTGATGAAATATCCAAAAACCACCAGCAAATGTGATGCTAGTAAATATTATAATTACAAGTATATTTAGTATTCGTTTATCTATGTTCATTATTTCTCTTTTATATAACTTTTAATGTTCTTAATATCAATTTAATATCACCTATCAAACTAACATTATCAATATACTTATAATACAATTCTATCTTTTTTGGTAATACAAAGTCAATATATGCTTTTTCTTTATCTTCATATTGCTCCATTATAGTTTCTTCATCTCTGAATTCTATTGCAGCATTATCGGTAATACCAGGTTTAACACTTAATACTTTTTTATATTCGTCTCTCTTTTGTTCTGCAAACTTCATAACTTCAGGTCTAGGTCCGACTAAACTCATATCACCTTTTAATACATTTAAAAGCTGTGGTAATTCATCTATTTTAGTTTTTCTGATTATTACTCCTACTTTTGTAATTCTTGGATCATCTCCACTAGTTACACTAGGACCAACTTTGTCTGCATCTACTATCATAGATCTAAATTTATACAAATCAAACTCTAAAAAATCTTTACCAACTCTTTTTTGTATATAAAGCAAAGGACCTTTTGAACTAATCTTAATCCAAATAGCAATAGGTAAAATAATTGGTATCAATAATAATCCACCTGAAATAGTAGCTACAATATCAAATGCTCTTTTTCCAAATAGTTTATACATTAACTACCTACTATTTCATTTACATTTTTTATCACATACTCTATCTCTTCATCACTCATATCAGGGTAAATCGGTAAAGACAATGACTTGTCAAACACATCATTTGCTATAGGATAGTCTTTATTTTTATATCCATATCTATTTTTGTAGTATGTATGCTTATGTATAGGTATAAAGTGAACACTACATCCTACACCATTTTCTTTTAACTTCTCTATCACTTCATCTCTATTATCTATTTTTATTACATATAAGTGCCATGAAGTTTCTCTATCATTTTTTAGATAAGGTAATACTATATTTTTATTATCTTTAAATGCTTCATTATATTTTTGAGCTATATTATTTCTTTTTTCTCTTAGCATCTCTTGCTTTTTTAGTTGAACTATACCTATAGAAGAGTTTATATCTGTTGTATTATATTTGTTTCCATTATCAACTATATCATATCTCCATGCACCTTTTATAGTATATCTATCCCAAGCATCTTTACTGATACCATGAAGTCTATTTATCTTTATATTTTTAGCATACTCACTGTTGTTTGTAGTTGCCATGCCACCTTCACCAGTACTAAGTGTTTTAGTAGCATAAAAACTAAAGCAAGTTACATCACTCTTTTCCAATGATCCTATTTTTACACCTTTATAAATACTAGGCATCGCATGAGCTGCATCTTCTATGATTTTTAAATCATACTTTTTAGCTATTTCATATATCTCATCCATATCACATGGTTGACCAGCAAAATGTACAGGAATGATAGCTTTTGTTTTATTTGTGATTAAACTTTCTATTTTAGATACATCTATATTATGTGTATTCTCTTCTATATCACATAGCACTGGTATAGCATCAAAATAAGTCACAACTTCAGCAGTTGCTACAAAAGTATTTGTAGGGACTATCACTTCATCATCTCTTTGCAGTCCAATAGCTTTTAGTCCAAGATGAAGTGCAGCTGTAGCACTATTCATGCTTACAGCTTCACTACTTCCAACATACTCTTTAAACTTATTTTCAAACTCTACTGTTTTGGGTCCCATAGTAAGCCAACCAGATTCTATAGCACTTTTAGCAGCTTCTATCTCTTCTTGTGTAGTATGTGTTTTATGAAATGGTATTTGCAATTCTTTTCCTTTTTAAATCTTTAGTTTATATACTTTTGCAAGTGGCGTTAATATAGTAGGCTCAAACAACTCTTTATCATAGTTCTCTAGCACAAATAATTGAAAATATAGTGAATTATATACACTATTTTCTACTACTAAAAACTGTTTGTAGTTAGACATAAATATCACATTTAGATTAGAACTACGATTTATAGTTTGTACTTGCTTTTGTAGTTTCCCTTTTTTATCATAGAAAGTTTTCGCAAAGTTATTTATAGCTACTTTTTGTTTTCCTACTATTATTTTGCCCGTTTTCTTTTCTATCTTTATGCCACGACCAAGATCTATAAAATCTGTACTTTCTTTAAAAGTAGTAGATTTGTAGAAAAAGGGCTGCTTACCTTTAACCCCTGTCATCAAGTCTATATTTGAAAACAGATTAACCGTAGGATATATATTCATCATCTTATTTGGAAGATACAGATATATATCTCTTGTCTTGGTAGGTAGCTTGTTATCCAATTGATCCGTTTGAAGTGAAGTTAAAAAATTATTCGTATCCTTATATCCATAGTCTAGTGTCATTTGAGCTATATGTGTTTTTAACTTTCTTTTTTCATCTTTAGATAAATTCTCATCCTCTTTTTGTATCTTAAATTTATTTTCCATATACTCAATTGTTAATCTCATCATTTTAGATGAACTGATTTGTGGTTGAGTTAGAATATAACTTGTATTAAAAATATCACTAGTTTTTTTATATGTTCCACCATCAATAATAGTTTTTGTATCAGAATAATACCGAATAGGATAAGCATAATCCCACCATGCCACTACATAATCTTCTGGTTTAGCTATTTTCTTTAACTTATCTAAAACTACTACTTCATTCTTAGTAAATACTGTAGGAACTTTATATCCAATAACATGCTGAATATTTGGTACTAAAATAGCAATAGTAAGAAAACATATTGCACCATATTTCAGAATACTATTTTTTAACATATCACTTAATGATACAATCAAAAATGCAACACCAAGAGCCAATACAGGTACAGCATATATAGTAAATCTAAGCCCACCACTAAGAGCTAAAAATCCAAGCCCAATCATAGGTAAGCCTAACAACATAATAGGATGTCTAAAACTCAACCAAATATACCCTATAACAGAAGCTATAAATGTAATAGTATGTCCACTTATACGATTTGCAAAAGTTTCAAAAGGTATCTGCCCAGCTTCTCTTACTGTTTGCATTACTGTGAAAAAATGCAATTTTAACTCTTCTCCACTAGCTGACACTAAATCCTTAAATACATAGCTTTTTAATTTACCTATAATTGGATCCAATCCACCAGAAGCCAAAAATATCATAATAGCCATAACAAACATGATATAAAGATGCTTATGCCATTTTTCTTGCCTAAATAACATAAAGTATCCAAATACAAGAGCAATACGAAGAGTCATATCTAGCTGAACCATAGAAAGCATCATAATAGTAAGAAGTTGAAGTATATAAGACACAGTTTTATTATCATATAGTTTTATGCTATCTTTTCTATCTGACCTCTCTTTGATGGCTATATATACAAGATATACAAACAGCAGTCCAAAAAATGCAAACTCCAAAGCATAACTACCTGGATACCACCACCTATAGGCGATGATATCCAAAGCAGTAAAAAGTAGGTATTTATCTTCTTGAGTTTTTATAGCCCAAATAAGTGACCATAAAAGAAAAGTAGGAAATACTATATTAAGAAGATCAGTATCATAGTACCCCACCATAGTACGGTTATAGTAACTCCAAGCTATACTCGCTATTAAAGCAGCTATAAAACCAACTTCAAGTTTACCTATACTTCGCCCTATCAAAATAATAGGTATCACTAATAGAGAAGCAAAAAAAACTGGCATATACAGGATAATAGACTCTAAACTAAAAGGTAATATCTGGGCTATAAATGCTGTAAGCTGTGAAGCTGCTTCACCTATAGGAGAATGGTCATTATCTTGATGAACACCACTCAAAATATCTCTAGCACCTTCTGCCCATACATAACCATCATTTGTGTTTATCATAAACTGACCATTGTACTTAAATTGTTCTGCACCACTAAATTGATAGACCCAAATAAGTCTTACTGCTATACTAAAAGCAAATGCAATTAGTATATATATCATTGTCTTTTTATTTTCTGTTAATATCATATTTTTTACCTACTTAATTTTTCATTATTACTATTTACCCTATCTCTATTTAAAATTAAAAAATTAAAAATTCCCTCTAAATATCCAAGACCATAACTAAAATGAAGTATAAAAAAGGACTTAAAAAGATTTATAGTTTCAGATAACTTATTACTTAATTTAAATGAAAAATAACTTATCAATAAAGTATATAAAACCAATGGTATTGATGTGATATAAATATAATCACTTAAAAAACATAAACTTATCAAAAATAAAAACAGATAACTAACAAATCCAAATGGAACTAACTGTCTAATAGTAGTAACCGTTTTGTGCTTTTTATTTACAAATACTTTCCAGTATCCATATTGATAATACTGTTTAAATAGTTTAGGAAATGATGCTCTTACAAAATATTTTACAGAAATATTTCCAGATGACATTATCTTGTAGCCTGCTTGGATAACTCTGTAGTTAAAATCATCATCTTGATTTCTAGTAAGTCGTTCATCAAAATAACCTATTTCGTTAAATATTTCTCTTTTATATACTGGAGTACCTATAGTGTCTACATAGATTTCTTCTGTAAAATTTGTTCTAAAGTTACCTACACCAACACCAAAACTACTATTCATAGCTTTAGAAATTGTTTCACTTGTACTATTTTCATAAGAATTGATAACTGCTCCACCTATACAGCCTAAATTTTCATCTGTAATTAATTTATCTATACTATAAGAGATGTAATTTTTAGATATTATATGCCTAGCACCCATTATCATAACAAAATCACTTGAACTATTTTTAATCCCAAGATTAAAGGCATAAGGTGTTTTTTGTTTTACATTATCTACCATATGAATAAAGTCATATTTATCACAATACTCTTTTATTATACTTCTTGTATTGTCATCACTCATTCCATCTACTACATTAACTTCTATTAACTCATTTGAATAATCACAGTCCAATATAGACTCTAAACAATTAGCAATATAATTTTCTTCATTTCGGCATGGTATTGATATGCAAATAGATTTATTTTCCATATTCTATTCTCTTTTTTACTTTAAGTAATGGTCTTAGTTCTAAACTCTCTAGCCCCATAATCTTTTTATTAGCTTCTATATCTTTTGTTATAATAGAACCTATTCCTATAGTTGTATTGTCGCCTATTGTAACTTTTTGTATTATAGAACAATTAGGTCCTATCCAACAATTTTTCCCTATAGTAACCGAACCACTTATTTCTGCAAATGATATAACAACAGTATTTTTACCTATTTTACAATTGTGTGCTATAAATACCTGATCATCCATTTTTACATTATCTTCTATAAAGGTATTATTTAATGTTCCTCTTACAATTACTGTATTTGAGCCAACTTCTACATTATTTCCAATAGTTACATTTCCAATATGTGGAATTCTTACAGGAGTACCATCTTCCTCAAAATCAAATCCAAATCCATCTTCACCTATAATACTTCCAGATTTGATATAACAATTATTACCTAAAATTGTGTTATCAGATAAAACTACATTATTATTAATTTTTGTGTTTTTACCAATTATAACATTATCACCTATTACACAATTTGCTCCAATTGACACTGATATATCAATTTTACATTCATTTCCAATCACAGTTGAACTATGTATACCTTTTTTGATAGCTTTAATAAAAAAATTATTGATAACCTTAGCAAATTCTAATCTTGGATTTTTAACTCTTATGACACTATAGTTTAAATTCTTAGAATATTCAAAATCAATAGGTACTAATATTAAAGCTTTATTATCAATATTATTAATAGTTTTATTTTTTGAAAAAACAAAACTATTATCTTCAATTTTATCTAGTGATGTTACCTTTTTAATTATAAAATCTTCACCATCATATGCAACAGATAAAAATTTTGAAATATCTGATATTTTAATATTATTCATCTTCTTGCACCTTGGGTACAAAAAGTTCTGCCCCCCCATCTATTACTACTTTGTTTTTTACCTTACAAACTGTATTAAAAAAAACTCTTCTTTTTTTAGAATCAATTTGTGTCACAGTGACTATAGCAGTAACTGTATCATTTAAATATACTGGTCGCTTAAAATTAAGTGATTGATTAACATAAACACAACCTTTCCCTGGTAATTTTGTACCAAACAATGCAGAAAAGAAACTTGAAGAAATCATACCATGTGCTATTCTCTTTTTATATCTTGATTGTTCTGCATATTCATCACTCATATGTACAGGATTATGATCACCTGATATACCTGCATATGTTTTGACATCTGCATCTGTTATAGTTTGGCTATAGCTTTCAAACATACCAATCTCTATATTTTCAAATTTCATTTTACATTACCCATCTTATAACTTCAAAACTCTCCGCATACTCACTACCTATTTGCACGCCTCTTGTTTTTGCTAGTGCAAATATAAATTCTTCACTCATATAGTCTCTAGTTCCTTGTGATTTATACTCTTTTAAAGCATCACATTTAGCTTGTATATATTTTTTATCTAGTTTTACAAATGATGTGGTATCAAATGTAAGGTTATTCCATATAAGTTCGTATCCTAATATAGTTGTATTTTTAAATGCTCTTAACCCTTCTTGAGCTATAGTACTATGGTCTTGATGTATATCGTTAAGTGATGGCATCAAAACTAAATCAGGTCTTAACTCTTTTCTATGTTTGATTAAATCTTCAAGTATCTCTTGTCTAGCATAATTTAGTTTTCTAACCTCATAGTTGTATATTATTACATTTTCTTTTTTTATTCCAAGTTTAGCAGTAGCATTTATCACTTCAGTTTTTAGTATATTTTTTGGAAATCCATCAGGTACAGATGTTTCTGCTGTTGAAAAAGCAAAATAATATACATCTGCTCCATTTTCTATAAGTTTAGATATTAGTCCACCTGCACCTAATTCACCATCGTCTGTATGTGGAGCTAATACATATACATTTTTAAAATTATTTAACATTTAATATTTCCTTATAAATATTTATCATTTGATTAACATTATCATTCCAATTATATAATTTCTTGACTCTATCTCTTCCATTATTTCCAATAGCTTTTCTCAAGTCTTTATCTAAAATTAATTTTTCTATAGCATCAGCAGTTTTTTCTGAATTTTTAGGAGGTACAACAAAGCCAGTAACCATATCCTCTGTAACTTCTGGAAGTCCACCAACATTTGCTACTACAACAGGTTTCGCACATGAAGAAGCTTCAATAATAGCAACTCCAAAACTTTCACTATCTACTATTGAGACTGATACTGATATTGATAACATATTATGATATTTTGGAATATCATTAAATGGAATCTTACCTGTAAATATTGTGAAAGCATCTAAATCTAGATCTTTTACTAATTGCTTTAACTTTTTATCCAAACTACCTCCACCAACAATTAAAAGTTTTAAAGGTAATTGTGGATACTTATCATACAATATTTTAAAAGCTTTAATAAGATATTCTATACCATATTTTTCTTCAAGAGTTTTAACTGTTCCTATAACTATATCATTTTCACTGAATAAACTTGAAATATTCATAGGCTTAAATTGTTCCATATCTATACCAAATGGTGTTACTTCAATATTCTTATTTGTATATTTCTTCGTTTCTTTTGCCATTACATGCGAAGTAGAAAGTATCTTATCTGCTTTACTTAAATTATATTTAAGTATAAATTTATGTAGAAATGATTTATGAGGAAAACTAAATACATCACTACCCCATACTGACAATATAAACGGAGAAAAACCACTTAAAGCACCTAATAAACCATAACTAGTTGCATAGTGAGCGTGAATAATATCTGGGTTAAATTCTTTAATAATTTCTTTAACTTTAGGTAAAGCCTTTAAATAACTTATTTTGCTAAATGAACCTTCATCTCTTGTTATAGATTCATTTAATATTTCAACTTTTATATTTTTTATATTAATATAATCGTTTACACTTAAATTACCAAGACCAAAAATAACGATTTTTATATTATTTTTAGCCAATGATTTAGCCCATTTTATTGTATGTACAGAGTTAGGATCTGATAGTAATAATAGTTTCATTTTAGTAAGTCTTTTTGAACTTGTGAAGCTCTAGCTTCCCAAGTATTTTGTAATAGTATATTTTTCATATTATTCTTTTTAAGCATTATTTCTGCTTTATTATACTTTAATTCATCAATTAATTTACTTAACTTATCTTTATCGTAATCTATACTCCACCCTATGTCATTACTTTCCACAAAATTACCAATTGCTGTACCTTTTACTGCAATAATTGGTTTTAAGTGTGACATGTATTCAAATAATTTCAATCCTAAGGCAAAGTAACCAAACTCATTTGGTTTAATGAAATATATAGATATATCACTATTATTATATATCTCATCAAGTTCTAAACCTTGTTTATGATACACAGTAGTATTTTTTAATATATTATTATAATTTTTCTTATACTTCTTCCACTCATCTTCTCTTGTACATAAATTAAAATTTACATTTATTTGACTTGATATCACATCTAAAAATAATTCTAAATTCAGATGATCACTACTTCCACCAATATATATAAAACTTAATTCTTTAGTATCATTTTTTTCTGTTCTATTAATAATATCAAGACCTGGTGGTAAGGTAATTACTTTATTATTAAATGGATACTTCATATATTCATACATCATGAGAGATGGTACATACAATATATCAACAAACTTTTGATATTCCTTCAAATCATAATTATAAAAAAATTCTGCAAACTTTCTCTTTAATAATGGTACAGTTTTTTTATAAGAATCTAATTTCCAGTATATGTCTCTATAAAACAATCCTATTTTTATATTATTATTATGACAATATTTTAAAAAGGAAAAATCTAAAAATGGACTTGTTGGTAAATGATGCTTTTCAGTAAGTGCTGTTGGCATTGTTGAATTTTCACTATAAAGAAAATCATATTTAATACCATTTTTTATTTTTTCTTTAATATTGTGAATTTGCTCTTTTCTATCTTTAGCAAAACCCATAACTAAATCTACATCATATCCTATATCTATAAATGCTTGAATCATTTTTTGTGGTCTGATTTGACTGGCACTGTGTTTATTTAAATCGATTTGTATTGGTATGTGAAATATCATATTTCTTATTTGCTTCATTTATTGCCTTTCATTCTCAATATAATTTATCAATTTATCAATATTGTCTTTATCTATAAAACATCCAAAAAAATCTTTTTTACATATATTATTATCTATATTACTAAATAACTCATCACTCATCTCTTTTCTTGCATGTATAGAATCCCAAAATAAATTTTTATTTTTTGTTATACTATTGTTAGCTTGAAAATGATAAAAACCTCCATTTTTAGCCAAAAATAATAAATAGTCCTTATAAATAGGATACATTCTTGAATTAATTAATTTAATATAAAATTTAGCATAAAAAGGTGGAGTATATGTAAAGATATCAATATTGTTATATTTAGATAATTCTAAAACTTTTATATACGATTTTTTTAATGTTATTGCATTTTTACTTACATTTTTATAAACTTTGTTAAATTGATGTTTAACAGTATGTTTAAATTCATTTTCAAGCCATTTATTACCATATGTTTTTAGTGCATAATTCTTCCATGTATTTGTTCTAGAACCATATTTATTATAGTGTCTTCCTATCGTTTTACCTTCTCTATCTCTTATATTTAATTGTATAGTATTAATTGATTTTTCTATAGCATCAAAACTAAAAAATTTCTGATAATACTTTAATTTAAGAATAATATAATTACTGCTTAAAAATTCTTTATCAAAACTTCCTGATGAAATTTTACCCGTATCAAGAAGTGAGTAAAAATCTATACCATAATATATTTTATTTATATCAAAATTATTAGTTGCAAACTTTAAATAATGTAATGTTTCAAAAGATGTTACACTACTTAAAGCAAGGTTAAAAGGTTTAATTTTATTATTAACTTCTAAAAAAGAAACTTCAGGCTTTAAATATTCCATTGTGGAACCACCAAAAAATAATATATCTGGATTAACATCTAAGGAATTATATACTTTCCATTCTCTAGTATTTAAATGATAAGCTGGCTTAAAAAAATTAAAACCCTTTATTCGAATTTTATTACTTATACCATAAGGGTCAACAATATAATTAAATAAAAATATAATACTTCCAAAAATAGAAATAATTAGAAATAATTTTTTTATATATAATTTATACTTCATATTAAAACCTAAAATATAAGAATTCGCTAATTCTAGTAAAGTATAAAACTGAACTTATAAAAAATAAAACTGTTGAGAATAAAGTATAATAACTTATTTTAAATTCTTTAGATATTTGAGATGTATTCTTTAAAAATAATATAATAATAAAAGCCAATAAAATCATAAATATTTCAGATATATTATTTATTAATAAAATCTTAGAAATATTAATACTAGTAATATCAATCATTCCAAAAATCACTTTTAATGCATCTTCCCACTCTTTAGCTCTAAAAAATACAAAAGTAATATTTACAAAGTTAAATGTAATAAACCAAGCTAAAATTTTATTTATCTTTATCTTTCTTTTTTTCCAATAATGATTTATGATAATTCCTAATCCATTTAAACCACCAAATATTATAAACATCCAAGAAGAACCATGCCAAAGTCCTGCTATTAAAAATGTTATTACTGTTGCCATCATAGCTTTATGAAATGTTAATTTATCAAATGATTTTACAATAGGCGTATAAATATATGTTGTTATAAAATTCGTAAGAGTTATATGCCATCTTTTCCAAAAATCTATCATTCCCGTTGCTTTATATGGGCTATTAAAATTGTGTGGTAATCTTATATTAAATAATAAAGCAGCACCTATTGCCATATCAGTATAACCACTAAAATCAAAATATAATTGAAAAGTATATGATAAACTTGTAACCCATGCGGCCATTAAATTTAAAGTTAATGAAGTATCAAATCCAGTAGTAGCCCAAATGGCAAATGTATCAGCAATAACAACTTTTTTAAATAATCCTATAGAAAATATAAATAAGCCTAAGGCTATATTTTTATAATTTTTTACTTTGTTTTTAATACTAGTTAATTGTGGCATCATCTCTTTGTGATGAACAATAGGCCCAGCTATAAGTTGTGGAAAAAATGTCACAAAGATTGTGTAATCTAAAAAGTTTTTTTCTTTAACTAATCCCTCATAACTATCAATCAAAAATGCTATTTGTTGTAGAGTAAAGAAGCTAATAGCAAGAGGTAAAGCTAGATGAAGTAATTCTATATCTGTATTTATTAGACTATTTGTATTAGAGATAAAGAAATCCATATATTTAAAATATACAAGTAATCCAATATTAAATACTAATCCCATTTGTAGTAATAATTTTTTAGAAAAGTATTTTTTCTTTGATTCATCATATTCTATCATTGTATTAGTAATTACATAGTTGAATAGTATAGAAATTAAAATTAACGGTAAATATATAATATTCCACCAACTATAAAAAAACAAACTTGTAAATACTAGCCAACCTTTAGAAGCAGTTGTTAATCTTTTATGATTTAAATAAAAATATATAAAAAAAGATATTGGTAAAAAAGCAAAAATAAATTCATAACTATTAAATAACATTAAAAGACACTTCCCCCAGTTATTGGTATATTAACACCATTCATATAATCTGACTCTTTAGATATAAGCATTTTTATTATAGGAATAATATCTTCAACTTTGGCATTTCGTTTAAGAGGATGATTATATGCACTTAATTCCACAAACTTTTCATTTATATTATCTAAAAACTTTGTTTCTACCATTGATGGGGATATAGAATTTATTTGTATATTCTTATCAGAATATTCACTAGCTAGTGATTTTGCTAAACCTAACATAGCATACTTAATAGTAGTATAATGAGATAAAGCTTTTGGTGGTATTCCCAATACATAACTTGATAACATTAAAACAACTTTACCCCTCTTCTCTTTAACTAATTTAGGTAAAAATCTATTTAATATTAATACAGATGATTTTAAACTTACACTCATATCTTTTTCAAAATCACTCCAAGTTACATCTTTAAATCTAATATTTTCTACTCTTGTGGCTGCTAAATGAATGATTTTATTAGGAATGCCATAGTTTTCTTCTATATCCTTAATCATAGATAAAATATCACATTCTAATGATAAATTAGCTTTTAGTAATACTACTTCATTATTGATATTTTTAGATAATTCTATTAATTTATCATCTGAACTATTATAGTGTGCTAATATCAAACAATCTTCATCTATACTTTTTATCAAGTCTAATCCAATATCAGATGATGCTCCAACTATTAGTATAATATTCTTACTCATCCATAACTCCTACTTTTATAGTTGCTTTTGAAACTTTTTTATTTTCTTGATTTACAATTGTGGCTTTTATCTCAATCTGCTTATATGCTTCATTTATATAACTAACTTTTCCAGATATTTTTAATTCATCATGAATATAAACTGGCTTTGAAAATTGTATATCAAGACCTTGTAAAATACAGTATTTTCCAGGAAGATATACACCCACTAAGGTAGAATAAAAAGATGATGTAAGTAATCCATAAACAACCCTGTCAGGGAAACCTTTTTCCTTGGCATAATCTTTATCTATATGTAAAGGATTGGTATCATTTGATATATCTAAAAACTTGTCCATCATTGAAGCATTTATTTTTATATCAAATGCTTCAGTAAATCCTACTTGTATATCTGAAAATTTATATTCATTCATATATTATTTTAATTTTTCCATCATTAAATCAACCATAGCACCAACATCTTTTAATGTCATCAACTCTCCAAGAGCAAATTTTATTTTAAACTCTTTTTCAATAGCACTTACTAAATTAATATGGTTTAAACTATCCCAATCTTCTATTACATCTGAACTTGTGACATTTTCTATAATCATATCATCTTCATCAAATATATCCCTAAATATGTCTTGAACACCAATAAATACTTCTTCTCTAGTCATTACTAACTCCTATAAATTTATTTTTATTTTCATAACTTGAAATATCAAGTTTCCAAATTGTATCTTCATCATTTGTATTACTTAAAGAGAAACCGAATTTTTCATACAAATCAGAAACCATATTATTTTTAGCACTTTTATAATAATATCCAATTATTTTAGATACACCTTTTTCTCTACATTGCTTAACTATTTCATCAAGCATAGCAAATTCCATATCTCTTTTTAATACCCTACAACTCATAAGCCATAAATCTATATGACATTGTTTATCTTCTACTCTACCAATAGTTATAGCTATTAAACCATTATCACCATACTTATCTGTAAGCTTTCCATATATTTTAATATATTCATCACTAGCAGATATATTTTCAATTTCACCTGCTGTATATCTCTTAGTAGTAAGATTAAATTGATTTGTTTTATTTGTAAGTTGAGTAATTCTATCTAAATATACAGAAGAGAATGATTTTACATCAGCAGTCATATCAAGAGATACCAAGAAATCATCATAAGATTTAAAAGTAGATTGTTCTACTGCTCTTTTTTTATTATCTTCATAATATTTATTTCTATTAATATCATCAGCTAATAGTGATATAGGCTCAAAATATCCATTTCTATCAATATGTACTATAAAATCTATTACATCACTTCCGATATTTGGAACAGATACACTTGGGATTTGTGAAAAAACTATATCTCTCTCAACTGGATTATCATCAATAAATACTAAACTATCAATTCCTATATTAATCTCTTTTGCTATATCTAAAATATTTTGATGTTTAGGATCCCAATTAGCTTTAAATGATGTAAAATCATCAAACTTTAAGATACTCTCTGGATGTTGAAATCCCTCTTTAGCATTTTTGAAATCATTTTTAGAGCATATTGCTAATGTAATACCTCTTTCTTTTAATTCTTTAGCATAAGATTGAAGTGATGTAAAAGTTTCTGCTATGGCTGTTTCTGTTCCGATATGAATACCATCTAATCCATCATCACCAATAACACCACCCCAACAAGTATTATCTAAATCTAAAACTAAACATTTTTTTGATTTACCAAAAATTGAGTTTATTATTTTACTAATATTAAAAGCTAATTCAGGAATAGCATCCATACTAAGAGCGTATTTTGCTTGATGCCATAGTGATTTATCAAACCAACTTTTTAATCCAAGATAAGAAGAAAGATAATTAATGTCATTTATATATAAGTTTTTTATTTCTCTTGCTACTTTTGAGAATTCACTATTTAATTGATTAATAAAATATGTTTTACCATGTATATCATAGCAATCTAAATTGCCCAAACTTCTATCAATTGTATAGTCAAAATTATTTTGAATAATAGCACAATCAAATTTTGATAAAGAAGTCCATATTAACTTATATCTTTCAATCTCATTACTTAATAATATATTGATTTCAGTTTCAGTATATTTTAGTTCTGGATATTTTATAATATTTTGATTTGTAGTGTGAATATAAACTATGTCTGGATTAAAGTTATTTAATATATCATTTCCAAATAGAGCATCTTCATAAAATTTATTATAATCTGATTCATAAAAGTTTGGTTTTATTCCATTATCCAATAAAAATAGTTCTAAAATATTTTTAATTTCAGAAGTTGTTGAACCACCAAATATGGCAATATTTTTTTCTACTAAATTACCTTTTAATAACAACTCTTTTTTTATGGACTTCTTTTTTCTAAGAATAGTTTTTATATCTAATGGGTATTCAATCATTATTCTTCTTCCTTTGTTTAAAAAATAAACCAGTAAAATACACTAAAACAAATATTAATGCTAAAATTGTAAAACCTGGATTGTATATATAATTATTAAATCCACCCATAACTCCACCTTTGTAAGAAAACAAAGCAAATAAACCTAAAACAAGTGGTGTTTTTGGCATGGTTAGAAAAAACATAAATAATGTTTGTATAACTACTCCTACATAAAATGGAGCAATTAATACACCCACAAGACCAAAATTAGCCCATGCTTCTGCTATAAATAAACTATTTATAACTCCACCTGTTCCAGCTACTATCCTAGAATGAAAATAATTTTCCATTAGTAATCTTGAAGATCTTTCTACATAAGTAACATCTAAAATAGAACTCAACAAACCTGACATTGATGAAAATCCAATATGTTCTACAGTGTTTGGAAATAAATCAAAACTTAAATAATTACCAGCTGCTTGAGTTAATAAAACTCTCCCCCCTATACCATGATTATATGAAAACAATAATGAGAAATCAGTAACTTTAGATATAACAAAATATAAAAAAACAAACATAAGTAGAGCTGAACCAAAAAATATAAATAATGTTTTTTTCTTTATAGAGCCGTTGATTAAAATATTCAAAAATAATAATCCTAGCAAAAACTCAATAAAAGGTGATTTTGCTATATTGTAAGAAAGTATCAAGAATGTAACTATCAATAAAATAAAAAACCATATTAAATCAAATTTACTTTTTGTCATTTTATAATATGAAAAAGAAATATATGCAAGAATAGGAGTTAGACCCAATGCAAGGATATTTTTTACATATTCATTTCCAGGAAAACCTCTTGATGCCGATTGTCGCAAAAGACCTAATGCTTCACTACTAAGCCCTTGAATTATACCAGTTATAGGTATAGTTTTTAACATCAACATAACATAAATTACGCTTAACACTGCTATAAATGATAAAAGATATAATGGATATCGTATATAAGTATCTTTAATCGATAAAAAAGGAACAATATCTGAATGCACATATTTTTGAAAAATTCTATTATTATGTTTATAGCCAAAAAGTCTCACTACAAACAACATTCCTAATGGCATCATTATCAATGTATATTGAACAGCCAACCAGCCATAAATTCTACTATTCTCATCATTTAACTTATTAATCATATATTGATTATCAATATTATGAACTATTAGTACTGAAGCTATAAATGATTGTATAATTAAACTATAAAAAAATAGCCAACTTATCATATTTAATTGAGTTAATTTTAAGCTACCAGCTACTTTTTTAAATAGTACAAATGATACTACCAGTGCCGTAATAGAAATCAATAAATACATTACTTATACCCCAATGCCATTTTGTATGACATAATTGTATATATAAAATAAAATAAAGAAGAGAAAAATGATATACAAGTGATTGTTATAATATCAGAATTATAATAAGTTCCTATATAAAAAGATATCAAAATACCAAATAAAAATATTATTTGACCAATTAAATTTAAAGATTGTTTCCCAACTACAGTAAACATGAAACTTAATGGTGTAGAAATAAATCTAAAAAATAGCAATGGTGCTAATATTTGAGTATATTGACCTGCAATTTCCCAATTAGCACCAAATATAAGTATAAATAATTGTTTAGAATATAAAAATAATATTATACTAGGAATAAAACTTATTATAATTAACTTTTTTAATGTACTTATATATATATCCTTAGCATTATTATATTTTCTATAGTCTTCACTTGCTCGTTGTCTAAATACATCAGAAATAGATGATGCTATTATATTTGAAGGTAAAGCAATAACTCTTTGAGTCAAGTAATAATAACCAGCAATAACAGGACTAAAATAGCTTACTAATAGTATTGGAATTATATTTCTTGATAAGGTATTTATAAATGATGCTGGCATATCATATTTTGGAAACTTAATATATAACCTAGCTAATGCATATATTTTTACTCTACTTATATTTAATAATATTTGTAAGTTTTCTTTTATAACCTGTCTATACAAGATATAATTAGAAATAAAAAAACCAAAAATATTTCCAAAAACCAATCCAAATACACCAAAATTTAAAAAACCAAAGATTAGATTTGTAGAAGATGTTCCTAGAGACTGGGTTATTTTACTTGTTGAAAGTTGGGAAAATTTTTTCTCTCGTATAGAAAAATAATTTAAATTTCTATATGTACCTGCCATTAAAATAGATAAAGGTAAAAAATATAACCAAAATGCAACATCTTGGTTTTCTAATAATATTGCTATGTCCATATTAAAACCTAAAATAAGTAAAAATATACAGAACACTATACTAACTAATATTCCTAATGATAAACTCATGACTGCTAATGCATCATTTTTCTTCTTAGGAAACATTATAGCAAGTTCATATTTTCCTGTTGAAAACGATGCTGTAATAAATACTAGACTTGAGTATAGAGCAAATATACCAAATTCTTCTGGTGTATAAAGTCGTGTAAGTATGGGACTAATTAAAATAACTATAAGTTGAGCAAATGCTGTCCCTTTTATAAGAGTAAAGACATTTTTATTAAATTCTGATTTAAATTTAATCATATTTAGTATAACAATACTCTGGTAATTCTGTTAATATTTTTAACATTATTTCTTGATTTGGGTAGTCTTTCCAAATTCCAATATTCTTTATAGATTTTGATGGATCAAAAAATTTAAATTGTTCTTGATGTTCCATATCATCTCCTAGAAATTGAATTATTTGTTGCAATACATTATGATAATCTAAGATTAAATCTTCAAATTGAATTCTTAATAATCTATCGTCTATATATTCATTTTGTTTTCTTAATGTCTTAGCCCAATAAATATATTTTTCTACATCATCATTTAAATATATTTCATTACCTATCATTAATTTTTTTCTTTTTAATTCAACATACACATCTCGTATATCTCTATCAACAATAACCATTTTTATACTGTTAAAATATTTCAATCCATTCTTTATATTTGAAACTGGTATTGCATTATCTAACACCACTATGTTATTGAAATTATCAGAATATTTATAAAAAATTTTTTCTAGATAATTTCTAGTACTATTCAAAAAAAAGTCATAGTTAGGCTGTGAAATATACATATTACTAATAGATACACTATTAAATAATTTGTACTTCAATTTATCAAAAAATAATTCATAACTATTTAGTTTGTATTTCTTAGTTAACGAATTACCTTCGTAATTACATAGTGTTATTTCATTTATATATTCAAGAGTATATTTAAAAAAATCTTTATCTAGTACATCATGATAATTTATACCCATTTTGAAATATCTATTCTTCCTATAAAGTAAACTACAAAACTCTATAAAATCTTCAATTGCCCTACTAGAGCGTATTATATCCCAATTATTTACTAAATTATTTTCTAAATCAAATATACCATTAGGATCTTTAAGTAAACGGAATTCAAAATGATATTTGGAAGAAGGTATATTAAAACCTTCAAATTCTCTAATTAAATCAAGAAATGCTGTATGTCCTGTATGCCCATATCCAGAAATTGCCAAAAATTTCACTATTTATCCTCCTATAATTTCTTTATTAATCCATTTTTCACACTTTATTAAATCATCTTTAGTATGTACGTCAAAACATTCCTCAACTATAATAGGTTTAATATTATTACCTAAAAAAGTCCATGGTTTTTGCCCATCTTTTGAATAAAGTGAATTTTTCATATTCAGTATCCAAAAATTATGACATAAGAAAAAACATGGCTCTAATTCTTGTCTATTTGTAGATACTTCAATGTGTTCAAAATCAAAGAATGTATCTAAACTGCCATCCTTATTTAATTTTTTAGCTCTATACGGGTGATGGTCTTGTTCTTTATGTACAGGTACTACAGATGTAATTGTATTATCATTTATAATGTCATTAATACCTTTTTCTATCCACTCACTTTTTACAGTTGCAGAATTAGCTAAAAAAACTATCAAAATATCTGGTTCTATTTTTTCAACTTCTTTCATATACTTAACAGCATGCAGAATGGCATCCATATGTTTAGCTGTTGGAAGTGCTAGTTCTAATGGTCTTTTTATCTTTTTATATCCTAAGTCTGATGCTATATCTAAAATTTTGTCATCATCACTACTCACATAAAAATGGTTTATATTTTTAGTCTCTTTTGCTGCATTTGCAGGGTAACTTATGAGTGGTTTACCTAATACTGGCAAAATATTTTTATCTGCTAATGTATTATTTCCTCTTCCTGTTAATAATGCTACTATATTCATCGCATAACTCTTTTTGCATAATCATACATATTTTTCATCCCTTCTATTACATTGACTTTTGGCTTCCACCCTAAAGCCAATAATTTACTAGAATCAGAAATAGAACCAAATTGATCCCCCTCATGAGAACCTATATTTTCAACAATAAAGTCTTCATTTTTCTTATCATTTACTTCTAAAATAATATCTATTAAATCTTTAACAGTTGTCGCTACTCCTGAGCCTACATTAAATACTTGAGAATTTAGTTTATCATCAAGCCCTAATATCAATGCATTAACAATATCATCTATATATATAAAATCTCTATATCTATCAAAAGAACCCGTAACTTTTATCGTATTTGAACTAATAGACTGAGCCATAAAGATACTTGCCATTCCTTGTTTTAGGTTTGACATGTCTTGCCCTGGACCATAAGCATTGAAAAGTCTAAATATAGTATTTTCTATACCAAATTGTTTATACATATTTATATAAAATTCACCTGCAACTTTAGAAACCCCATAGTTGGACAATGGTATTTGACTATCATCTTCTTTAATTTTTCCTTCTTTATCTCCATAGGTAGCCATTGACGATGTAAATATTATTTTTTTTGCTCCACACACTCTAGCATAATTACAAATATTTAAAGTTCCTTTTACATTTGTATCTACATCAAGTTCTGGCTCTTCTTGTGATATAGCACTTGACGTTTGAGCAGCAAGATGAAAAATAAAATCATATGTTCTATCTTTTAAAATACTAAAATTTTGATAATCAATAATATCTAAAGCATAACTATCAAAGTTATCATGGGTAGATGTAAATTTATGTTCTAAATCAATAATCGTAACATTATGATTCAATTCATTTAGTTTTATCGATAAAGCAGTACCTATAAATCCTGCACCACCTGTCACTAATATATTAGACATCACATTCCTTTTTAAAATAAATAAAAATTAAATCTTTAGCTATAGAATAATCATTTATATCTTTAATCTCTGTAGATACAAAAGAATCAACTTCGTATAAAAGAGGATCTGCTCCTACTAAGTGACTATTCTTTAAAACTTCATCTTTATAAGTAATATAACATCCATTTGTCATAATATAGATTGGTTCAATGGCTTCTCTTGAAATAAAATCTTTTGAGAAATTCAATTTTTTATTTTTATAAAATAGATACTCTTTTTTCTTCTCTACTGAAACTATCGATAAGCTATTTGAATTTTTTAACTTTTCATACATATTTTTATATATAATACTACTCATAAATGGGGATGTAGTATTTATCCAAATAATAATTTCTGCATCTATTTGTTCAATGGTATTATTAACCATATCTTTATAATCAAATTTTTCATCTCTTTGTATAAAACTTACTTCTTCTTTTAAAGCTATATTTTTTATAATTTCACTATTTGAACTAATATATATTTGTGAATTTTTTGTGAATTCTTTACACTGTGAAATTTTCCATTCTAATAATGTTGTATCCCCAAATGGTGCTAAATCTCCAAGTTTATGATATTTATTTGATTCTTGTGCTGGTATAATAATCGCATAATTCATTACATTCTCCTTTTTAGTTCTGTGAGTCGTGCTATCTCTGCATTTATTTGAATATCACTAAATTCTTTTTTTGATAATATATATAATTCTTCAAACTTAAGTGCTTCTTTTATAGCATTCTCTTTATCTAAGAATGATAATGTAGGAAGTATGACTTTTCTAGTTTCTAGTTTATATATCATATCTCTTAATATAGGATAGTTTTTATTTAACATTTCAATTGTATTTGAAGAAACACTTCCCCCCACAGTAAAAGTTAAATTTAAATCTTTAACTTTTTTACCAATAGTTTCCAATAATTCAAATATAAATTCACTATCAGGTTTAATACCTATATCAAAATATGAACCAGTTAAGTCTGATCTACCTATAGTAATATTGTCAAACTTTCCTTTTGCAAATAGTAGTATTTCATCTAACTGGTCTATTGCATTTTTAGTTTCAAGATTTAGTGTAGTATGAATATTATGTTCACCATAAACTTTTTTTATAGAATCATAAAATTTTTTTGCTCCAAATTTACTCTCTACCATAGGTGCTATAATACCGTCAACATCTATCTCTAAAGCATCTTTTATATCTCTTACAGCTTCAACCCCACCTATTTTAAGGTATAGTTTTATCCCAACCTTAGATGTTAATCTTCTAAGTCTCATCAAATCACGAAATGATGAACCTTCCGCTTCAAACTCTGCTTTTATACCTTGTAAATTATACTCGTCTTTTAATTTACAAAGTTGTTCATATAATTTTTGTTCAATTCCAAACATTTTTCATCCTATTAATTCTTTAATTTTATTAAAAATCATCTCATTAGAAAGTGCTATTGAAGCTTCCTTTGAGATATAACCCCAATTTGCTTGATATAATTCTAAAGTTTTTATATGCTTACATTTTTCTAAATGTTCTATACTATCATCAATAAATATTGCATTATCAATATTATAAGTATCTATCAAAACTGTAATAATATTTGCTTTATTGTTATATTTTTCAAAGTCATTTTTATCATAAATACTTTCTTTATTAAAATTAATACCATTTATTTTTAATAATTTTTGAATAGTTTCCTTGTCTTTTGTAGTTACAATAATAAATTTATCATTTTTTTCTATTAAATATTCTTTTATCGTATTAAGAAAAGGATATGGTTCATTCATTTTTAGCCATTTTGCAAAGTCTATCTTTTTTAAATATTGTCTTGTCTCGAAAAAAGAGTTTTCAAAATCAATATAATCACTTTTACATGCTTTATTGCATAGTAAGTTATAGCTATCTTCAAAATTTATATTTTCTTTACACTCTAATAATTCTAAGATATATTTATAATTCCATGCAGGAGAAACTAAATACCTATACTTTAAAAAGTTTTGATAATGCTCTGAAGAAAAATCAATATTTTTGATTGTATCAGACCTTTTAGTAGAGATCATTGCTATAGCATAAGCTTCTTTTACTGTATTAAATAATACACCATCAAAATCTAAAAAAATAATATTTTTCATGAGAATACTATATTCTTTTAAAAATATTTATTATATGATTTAAATCATCTTCACTCAAATGATCCCCAATAGGCAAACTTAAAAGCTCACTATCACTACTATTTGCAAAGAAATCTTCATTAGCTTGATTTGTATATCCATAAGCTTCTAACTTAGGTAGAGATATAGGATAATGAACACCACTAGATATTTCATTTTCTTTTAAATATTTTTGTAATTCATCTCTTTTTTTACTTCTTATTACAAATAAATGGTAAACTTGTTTTGCCCAATCTTCTCTTTTTGGTAAAACTATACCTTCAATATATTTAAGGTTATCAAGATAAAAATCTGCTACATTTATTCTTGCATCGGTCCAAGTATCAAGATATTTTAACTTAACAGAAAGTATAGCAGCTTGAAGTCCATCAAGTCTTGAATTTCTACCTTCAAACTCATGATTGTATTTTTCAATTCTTCCATGGTTTGCTATCATTTTACATTTTTTAGCTAAGTCTTCATTATTTGTAACTATTGCACCACCATCACCATACGCACCAAGATTTTTACCTGGGTAAAAACTAAAAGTTCCTATATCACCAAGAGCACCTATTTTTTTACCTTTATATTCAGCACCATGTGCTTGAGCACAATCTTCAATCACCTTCAAATTATGTTCTTTTGCTATAGCTAATATCTCATCCATATCACAAGGATGACCATATAAATGAACTGCCATTATAGCTTTTGTATTTTTTGTAAGTTTTGATTTTATACTAGGGATAGATATAGTATAGTTATCTTCATCACAATCACAAAATATAACTTTATGACCACTTCTTGTAATAGCTTCAGAAGATGCAATGAAACTGTTCGCAGGAGCAATTATCTCGCTTCCTTTGGGTAAATTAAGTGCTTCTATTGCTATCTCTAGTGCATCAGTCCCGTTACCTACACCAATACAATATTTAGTTTCTTGATATGTGGCAAATTCATTTTCAAACTTAGTTACATATTTCCCACCAATAAAAGCTGTTTCACTTATTACATTTTTTATAGCTTCATCTATCTCTTCTTTTATATCATTATATTGTTTTTTTAAATCTAAAAATTTTATCATATCTATATATTCCTTACTTTTTTTGCTGGATTACCTAAATAAATCCCAGACACTTTTATATCTTTTGTTACAACTGAACCAGCACCTATTACTACATCATCACAAATATTTATAGGTAATATTGTTGAGTTTGACCCTATCGATACATTATTGCCAATAGCTGTACTTTTCCAAAGATTTTTATTTCCATTTGCAGGTTTACCAGTTGCGAACAGATCGTTTATAAACATAACTCCATGAGCTACGATTGTATTATCTCCTATAGTAACTAATTCACATATAAAACTATGTGATTGAATTTTACAATTATTTCCTATGGTTACATCTTTTTGTATTTCTACAAATGGACCTATAAAAGTATTGTCTCCTATATTGCACCCATATATATTTATTGGCTCTACTATTTTTACATTTTTACCAAAATTTACATCTTTTATTTGTGATGTATAAATAGTTGGTTTATTACTCACTTAGTTGACCCAATTTACATTTAGTAGGTTTAAATCTTAAAAACACTTCTTTGCCTGTTTCTATTGACTCATATATTGCAGTTACAAGTTCTAAACTTTTTCTACCAACAAGACCATCTACTAAATGAGCTTTATTATTTATAATACTATCAACTACATGCTCATAATACTCTTGGTGACCAAAGCCATATACATTTGGTGGATTTACAGAGTATTTTTCCATAACTTCATCATCTCCATCTAACTCTTCTTTAAAGTTCCAATGTAACATTTTATTAACAGCAAAACCACCAATTTCTACTGTTCCTTTTTCTCCAAGAACTGATATAGAACCTTCTAAATCTTTTGGTCGTACAGCTGTTGTAGCTTCTATAATACCTAATGCACCATTTTTAAATTTAAGTGTTACAATAGCTGTATCTTCTGCTTCAATATCTACAAGTGCTGTCATACTTTTAGCAAATACACTTTCAACATCTCCCATCATCCATTCTAATAAATCTACATGATGACTAGCTTGATTTGTAAGTACACCACCGTCCATAGACCATTTTCCTCGCCAATCAGCTTGGTCATAATAATTTTGATCTCTACACCATCTAACTCTAATAGTGCCAAGAACTAATTTACCAAATCTATTAGCTTCCATTGCTTCTCTAAGTTTTACTACTGGTACATTAAATCTATTTTGCTTAACTACAAAAAGTCTCGCATTATGTTCATCACAAATTCTAATCATTTCATCTGCATCATCAAGAGTAAGAGCCATTGGTTTTTCAACAACTATATGTTTTCCATATTTAGCTAAATTAATTACATGCTTAGCATGATAACCACTTTCACTAAGAACAGCTACAACATCTATATCTTCACATTTCATCATTTCATCCATATCTGTATAATATGGTAGATTAAATTGTTTACCTAGCTTTTTAGCTTTTTCTTCGATAATATCACATACTGCTACTAATGAAGCTTTCTCTATCTGATTTAAACCTAATAACTCACTATGTCTTTTCGCTATTCTTCCACAGCCTACTAGTGCAAATTTCAACATTTAATTTTCCTTTTATTCTTTATTTTATAATTTTACTTATATACATTATTTCATTATCTAGAACATACGGATTCATAGGTAATGACATGATTTCATTTGAAACTATCTCAGATATAGGGAAGTCACCTTTTTTATATCCAAGATACTCAAAACACTCCTGAATATGCAATGGCATAGGATAGTGAACAGCCGTTGGTATCCCTTTCTCTTTTAAGTTAGCTTGTACTTCATCACGATTTTTTACTCTTATACTATATTGAGCAAATGCACTAGTTCTTCCTTTTTTTATGAAAGGAAGAACTAATTTTGAATTATGAATGCTTAATTTTGAATTATATTTATTTGCTACTTCTTGTCTTAATGCTAAGTCTTTTTTGTAGTGTTTTAGTTTTACATTTACAATGGCACATTGGATAGTATCCATTCTACCACCCATACCTATATATTTGTGATGGTATCTTTTTGATTGTCCATGAACTCTTAAAGATTTCATTTTAAGAGCTAATTCTTCATCATTAGTGAAAACTGCTCCTCCATCTCCAAAACAACCTAAAGGTTTAGCAGGAAAAAATGAAGTAGTAGAAATATCACCTAAATTAGAATCTGTTTTTCCATTAAAAGTACTACCAAAACTTTGAGCACCATCAACTATAACTTTTAGATTATATTTATTTGCTATATCTTGGATGGCATCCATATCAGCAGGTTGTCCATAAAGACTTACTGGCATAATAGCTTTTGTTTTTACAGTTATTTTTTCTTCTATTTTAAAAGCATCCATATTGTAAGTTTTTTCATCAATATCTACAAATACAGGAATAGCCCCCATTAAAGCTATAGTTTCAGCAGTAGCTATAAATGTAAAAGGTGTAGTGATGATTTCATCACCTGGTTTTATATCTAAAGCCATCATTGCTAAGAGTAAAGCATCTGTACCTGAGCTACAAGTAATGGCATATCTAGCACCTGTAAATTCTTCAAGTGATTTTTCTAGTTGAGTTACTTCTTCACCCATGATATAATTTGATTTATCTAAAACACTATGTATAGCTTCATCTATTTCATCTTTATATAGTTTATATTGGTATTTCAAGTTTGCGAAATCTATTTGCATTAGTTTATAACCTCTAAATTGTCATTTTGTATTTTATATTTACTATTATCAAAACTATCTATAGCTTCATTGTTATCATCAAATTCAAGTGTATTTCCTGCTATGCTTACCCATCCAATTTGTTTTGCAGGAACTCCTACCATAAGAGCATGAGGTTTTACATCTTTGTTTATAACTGCTCCGCTTCCTATAAGTGCATATTCACCTATAGTCACTCCACATACAACTGTTACATTTGCACCTATAGAGCAACCTTTTTTAAGTAGTGTCTTTTTAAACTCTTCACGACGAACTATAAAACTTCTAGGATTTATAACATTTGTAAATACCATAGAAGGACCAAGAAATACATCATCTTCTATCTCAACACCTTCATATATAGATATATTATTTTGTACTTTTATACCATTTCCCATAGTTACTTTTGGTCCTACTACACAATTTTGACCAAATGAACAATTTGAGCCTATAGTAGTGTTTGATAATATATGAGAAAAATGCCATATCTTAGTATCATCTCCTATAGTTACATCGTTGTCTACAAATGATGATTCATGAGCAAAGAATTTAGCCATGGTTAAACTATCACTTTCTTAGCATAAGGATGATATTCACCTTTTAATCCAATTGGATCTAATTTTCTTATTTGTGAAACAATATCTATAGAGCCATAAGCATCATCAAGACCAAAGCCATTTCCTTTTAAAATCTCTTCATACGAGCGTGTATGCAAGTCTTTAAATCCACCAGAAAATTCTATCTCATCTCCATCTACAGTTATACTTCTAAATGTAGTTTGACCTTGAGCTTTTATATCTTCAGGGATATAATCATAATTTACAGATAAAAACCATCTTACATTTGCATTTTTAAGTACTAATGTTCCTGAGTTTGCATCTGGAGTTTTAATATTTACAATATTTTCTTTTACTTCACCAAATATCCAAGAAAGCATATCATAAAAATGTACTCCTATATTTGATGCTATTCCACCTGATTTTGCTTCATCGCCTTTCCATGATACAAAGTACCACTTTCCACGACTTGTAAGATATGTTAAGTCAATATCATATATTTTATTTGGATTTTTTTCTAACTCTTTACTTACTTTTTCTTTTAATGCTATGATTGAGGGATGTAGTCTTAGTTGTAAAATAGTATTTACACTTTTTCCTGTTTCATTTTCTATTACTTTAAGTTGGTCAAGATTGTGAGGATTTAATACCAATGGCTTTTCACAAATAGCATCACACCCACTTTTTAAAGCAAATCTTATATGTGAATCATGTAGATAATTTGGTGTTGCAATACTAATATAATCTATTCTTTTTTCTTGTTCTCTGTGCCATTTATCTACAAATCTATCAAATCTTTCAAATTCTGTAAAAAATGAAGCTTGTGGAAAATTACTATCCATGATACCTATTCCATCATAAGGGTCTAGTGCTGCTACTAGGTCGTTACCTGTTTCTTTTATAGCTTGCATATGTCTAGGTGCTATATATCCTGCAGCACCTAAAAGAGCAAAGTTTTTATGTTTTTGCATTATAATCTCCCATCTACTTCATCAGAATCTAAAACTGATTTTAAATCATAAACAATAGCATCTTTACCATTTTTGATACTATTGATATCTAATTTTTTAAACTCATCGTGAGCAACTGCTATGATTGAAGTTGCATAAGTTTTATGATCTAAACTATCTATTAAGTTAATATTGTATTCTCTTTGAACTTCTTCTTTGTCTGCCCAAGGGTCATATACATCTACTTGACATCCAAACTCTTTAAGTTCTTGAATTACATCTATTACTCTACTATTTCTTATATCTGGACAATTTTCTTTAAAAGTAATACCTAGTACCAATACCTTTGCACCATCTACTTTATAACCATTTTTAATCATAAGTTTGATTACTTGGTTTGCTACATAAATACCCATATTGTCATTTAGTCTTCTACCTGCTAAGATAATCTCAGGATTGTATCCTACTTCTTGTGCTTTATATGCTAAATAATATGGATCTACACCTATACAATGTCCGCCAACAAGACCTGGTCTATATGGTAAAAAGTTCCATTTTGTTGAAGCTGCTTCAAGTACATCATTTGTATCTATTCCAAGCTTATTAAAGATAAGTGCAAGTTCATTTACAAATGCTATATTTATATCTCTTTGAGAGTTTTCAATCACCTTTGAAGCTTCTGCAACTTTAATCGTAGGTGCAAGATGAGTACCTGCTGTGATAATACTAGCATATAAGTCATCTACTTTTTGACCTATCTCAGGTGTACTACCTGCTGTAACTTTAAGTATCTTTGTAACTGTATGCTCTTTATCCCCTGGATTGATTCTCTCTGGACTATATCCACAATAAAAGTCTTCATTGAACTTCATATTTGAATATTTTTCTAAGACTGGTACACATTCTTCTTCTGTAGCACCTGGGTATACAGTAGATTCATAGATAACAATATCATCTTTTTTAAGAACTTTTCCTATTGTTTCAGAGGCTTTTATAAGAGGAGTAAGATCTGGTCTTTTGTTTTTATCTATTGGAGTTGGTACTGTAACTATATAGATATTGCAATCTTTTATATCTTCTACATCTGCTGTAAATTTAATACCATTATCAAGAGCTTCTTGAAGTTGTGGTTCATTTAGCTCCAATGTTCTATCCTGAGCTTTGTTTAGTTCATCTATTCTTGTTTGATAAATATCTAATCCTACAGTTTCATATTTTTCACTAAATGCATGAGCTAAAGGTAACCCTACATATCCTAAACCTATTATACATATTTTATTATTTCTCATTTATTTTCCTTAATTATCACTATTAAATATATCTCTAGTATATACTTTATCTTTTACATCTTCTAAAATAGTTTCAAATCTATTCGCTATGATAACATCACTTTTATTTTTAAATATATCTAAATCTTTTATAACTTTACTATGGAAAAACTCATCTTCATCCATAGCAGGTTCGTATATAACTACTTCAATACCTTTTGCTTTTATTCGTTTCATAATACCTTGTATAGCTGATGCTCTAAAGTTATCACTACCTGACTTCATTACAAGTCTGTAAATTCCTACTATTTTGCACCCCACTTTTGCTTTAGCAACGGGGGTATCGGCATTTAGTGCCAGAGATTCTAATTTAGCGATAACACTATCAGCTATAAAATCTTTTCTCGTAGCATTTGATTCAACTATAGCACCTATTATATTTGATGGTACATCTTTGTAGTTTGCTCTTAGTTGTTTTGTATCTTTTGGCAAACAGTATCCACCATATCCAAAAGATGGATTATTATAATGTGTACCTATTCTTGGATCTAGTCCAATGCCCGTGATAATATCCTTTGTATCTAGGTCATGCACTTGTGCATAAGAATCAAGCTCATTAAAATATGACACTCTCATAGCAAGATAGGTATTAGCAAATAGTTTTATAGCTTCTGCTTCTGTAGAATCTGTAAAAAGTACATCTATATTTTCTTTTGTAGCACCTTGTACTAAAAGATTTGCAAATATCTCTGCTCTTTCTGACTTTTCACCTACTATAATACGACTTGGGTTAAGATTGTCATAGAGTGCTGTACCTTCTCTTAAAAACTCTGGTGAAAAGATGATATTTTGAGTATTATATTTTTCGCGTACACTTTTTACAAACCCTACAGGGATAGTTGATTTTATCACCATCGTAGCTTCTGGATTGATTTCTATTACATCTTTGATGACTATCTCTACAAGTTTAGTATTAAAATAATTTGTTTCTGGATCATAATCTGTTGGAGTTGAAATAATTACAAAATCAGCATTTTCATAAGCTTCTTTTTTATCAAGTGTAGCTCTAAAGTTTAAATTTTTAGTTTTTAAATATTCACTAATCTCTTTATCTTCTATAGGTGAAATTTTATTATTTAGCATCTCTACTTTTTCGGGAACTATATCTAATGCTACTACTTCATTGTGTTGAGCTAAAAGTATTCCATTTGAAATACCTACATATCCTGTACCTGCTACTGCTATTTTATAACTCATTATTTATTTTCCTTACTTTCTAATTTCTTCATACTACTATCACTTAAAAGTATTTTCATATGCTTAATAGCTACTTGGTTTAGTTTTTCCACTCTTTGTGATCGAAGTATACCTTCATT
>Ga0233441_1000846_pt1 | contig 31435 bp, 29 predicted proteins | sample SI_123_September_4_FD_182781 | JGI IMG/M metagenome (GOLD analysis project Ga0233441, IMG submission 182781) | Seawater microbial communities from Saanich Inlet, British Columbia, Canada - SI_123_September2016_135_MG | ecosystem: Environmental > Aquatic > Marine > Inlet | place: Canada: British...
TTCTTTTTTAATTTTTAATTCAGTAATTATTTTATTAGTATTTAATAAATATTCATCTGAAAAATTACTAATTATATCATTTGTAAAATTATCAATTTTTAATGTTATATTATGATATATTTCATTTATTTGTTCTTCTATTAATATAGTTTTTTTATTTATAAAATTAATCAATCCTTTATACATTATATTCAAATTATCATAATAAAACTTTTTAAATAATATTATTAAACTTTCTAAGTATTCTTCAATATTTATAATTGTATTATTAATATTTAATATTTCATTATCACAATTAAAATTATTTTCATCATATTCATTACAATTTATTTTTTTTACTAAATTATTTAAACTTAAAATATCATTTTTGTTATTCATACTTAATACTTTATATTTGAAATAATATTTATACTTGAATTTAAAATATACTAACATACTTTTATTTGATATTTTTGAAAATTTATTAATATAATAACATAATTCAACATAATCTTTAAAATTATACTTTCTTTCTTCATATAAAATATAAAATTCATTAATATTTGAATATTCAAAATTATAAATTATTTCTACATTTTCATTCATAGCTATATCATATCTATTATCTATTTTAATAATATCTAATTTATTTATTAAATTTTTAAATAATATATTTCTATATTTACCATATATCATAAAAGTTGTTGAATTTATGTTTGTTAATATTTTAATAATTACTGAAACATTATTGTTAATATTTTTATTAATTATATATTTATTATTATTATCAAACAATATATCATTATTTTCTTTTTTAATAATTATATTTTTATTTTCTTCTTCAAAAATATTTTCATAATTATTATCTTCATTAAATTCTGAAAACACTCTTTTCATTTTTACTTACTCAAACTTTTCAAATAACAATATAAAATCTAATATATTTATTTTTCAATTTTTATTATGGTTAAAATAAATAATATAGTATCTTATTATAATGGATATTTTAGATTTTAAAAATTGTTCTTATAATAATAGTAATATTGTTGGTGGTAAATGTAGTTCTCTTGGAGAACTATATAAATTATCTAATAAACTTAATTTTAATATATCTGATGGTTTTTGTTTAACTACTGTATTATATGATAAATTTGTTAAACAAAATAATTTAGATGAAATTATTAATACAAAAATAAATAATATTGATATAACAAATATTCAAGAATTAAATAATATTTCAAATCAAATTATTCAATATTTTATTAATTCTAATTTTAATGATGAACAATATAATTTAATTAAACAAAAATATAATGTTTTATCTAATATGTTTAATACTGATAATATACAAGTCGCTATAAGAAGTAGTTCAATTGCTGAAGATTTACCTGAAGCTTCATTTGCAGGATTACAAGATACTTATTTAAATATTTCAAATATTAATGATATTATTTATTATATTAAAAAATGTTATGCATCTTTATTTAATGCAAGAGCTATATCATATAGAAAAACTCATAATATAAAAATGGAACAAGTTAAAATAAGTGTTGCAATACAAAAAATGGTTCGTTCTGATTTAAAAAGTGCTGGTGTAGCTTTTTCTATTGATCCTGAAACAGGTTATAATAAAGCAATTGTTATAAATTCTTCATATGGTCTTGGAGAATTAGTTGTTAGTGGTGGTGTAGTTCCAGATGAATTTATTTGTGATAAACGTATTCTTATATATTCTGATTCTGATCCAATTATTTCTAAAAAAATGGGTAATAAATTATCAAAAATTATTTATAATAATAATGAAAATGGAACTATAGAAGTTAAAACTAATAATACTGAACTTAATACATATAGTTTAAATGATTATTATATTAAAAAATTAGCTAAAATAGTTCTTTTATTAGAATCTGAATATAGTATTCTTTTTAATAAAAAAATTGGCGTTGATATTGAATGGGCTATTGATGGTAATGATAATCAATTATATATTCTTCAAACAAGACCAGAAACAGTTCATTCTAATAATTCTAATAATACAATGAAAAAATATATATTAGACCAAAAAAGTAATATATTACTTAAAGGTATTTCTGTTGGTGATAAAATTAGTTCTGGAAAAGTTAAGATACTTAATAATATTAACGAACATTATTTATTTAATGATGGTGATATTTTAGTAACTGATATAACTACTCCTGATTGGGAATTAATTATGAAAAAATCTTCTGGAATTATTACAAATAAAGGTGGAAGAACATGTCATGCTGCTATTGTTGCAAGAGAAATGGGATTAAATGCAGTTGTTGGAACAGGTAATTGTACTGATATATTAAATAATATTAATGAAGCAACTATTTTTTGTGCTGATGGTGAAGAAGGAATTATTTATGAAAATAAATTAAAATTTCATATTGATGAATTTCAAATTACTAATAAAGATTTACCAGTTAAATTAATGATGAATGTTGGAAATCCAGAATCAAGTTTTACTAATTCTATTTTACCTAATTCTGGTGTTGGATTAACTAGATTAGAATTTATTATTAGTAATTATATTAAAATACATCCAAATGCTTTAATTAATTATCCAAATCTACCTAATGATATTAATAATGAAATTAAACTGAAACTTGAAAATTTTAATAATGGAAAAGAATATTTTATTAATAAATTATCAATGGGTATTTCTAAAATTGCTTCTGCTTTTTATCCAAACGATGTAATTGTTAGATTTAGTGATTTTAAATCTAATGAATATAAAAATTTACTTGGAGGTAATATATATGAACCGAATGAAGAAAATCCTATGATTGGATGGAGAGGAGCTTCAAGATATTATTCTAATGAATATATCGAAGCATTTAAATTAGAATGTCTATCTATTAAATATGTAAGAGAAATAATGAAATTAGATAATGTTATTGTAATGATCCCATTTTGTAGAACAGTTGATGAATGTAAAAATGTATTAAAAATTATGAATGATTGTGGTCTTTATAGAGAAGATGGATTAAAAGTATATTTAATGTGTGAATTACCATCTAATGTAATTGAAGCTAATGAATTTAGTCCATATATTGATGGTGTATCTATTGGAGGAAATGATTTATTACAACTAACTATTGGTGTTGATAGGGATAGTCATATGATTACACATCTAACAGATAATAATAATATTAGTTATAGAAGACTTATATCTATGGCTATTAAACAATATAAAGAAAATAATATTAAAGTTGGATTTTGTGGACAACAACCATCTGATTCAATTGAATTTTGTAATTTTTTAATTAATGAAGGTATTGATAGTATATCAGTTACACCTGACTGTATTTTAAAAACAATTAATAATTTAAATTAAATTAATAATTGTTATTGTATAATTATGAATAGACAAGAACAAATGTTAAAAATTCAAAAAGAAGCATTTGAATTATTTAAAAAAAAGAATACTGATTATGGAGATGCTTTCGCTGAATTTGGTGTAATTGGTGTTTTAATGAGAATTGAAGATAAAATTAAACGCTCATTATCTATTACTAATAATGGTGTTAATTTAGTTAATGATGAAAGTATTAGAGATACTATGATAGATTTACATAATTATTCCGCAATGGCTTTAATGTTATTAGATGAAAAATAATTTTCAATATCAAACTTACTTAATATATATGCAAAAATAAATAATCTTACTATTATAAATATTAGTAAAATTATAAATATTTCTTTTATATACAAAAAGTTATAATAATTATATAATAATAATGATAATGCAATAAATCCTAATATTTCAAAATATAAATCTCTTCTCTCTATTGATTTATCATCAAATATATCATATACAATAACAAAATACTCAATAATTATTAATGATATTAAAGAATAATTTACTATTTTTATTGAACTTAAATTATTATTATTCATATTATTATAATAATATTTTAAATATTATTTTTGTTTGATTAAATAATGAAACAAAATTACGAATCTAATAATAATTAATATCGATATTACTATAAAAGCTGTTAAATAATAAGTATTTGAATATTGATGATATAATAATATTATTAAATATATTATAATTATAATTTCACCAATTAAATTTATTGTATCTATTTTTTTATAATTTATGTTATATAACGATAATAACGTTTTAATTATCATTAAAATTAACAATATTGTATATGTATATCTATAATTTTTTGTTTTTTTTTCCCATTTATATATTGTATTATCCATAAATATTAAATATATTATAATAAAAATATAATAAACTATTTAATTTAATCACTTGAAACATTCCAAATAAAATCATTATCCTTACCATATTCTTTAACATATGGAAAAATCATTGAATCATAGTTTTCAACACTTTCATAGTATTTATAATAATCATTTTTTATATTCTCAATATTATAATTTTTATTATTATTTAATATTGTTATATTATTTTGTGTTTTTATCCATCTAACAACATTATCATAATATTTTCCACCTCCCGTTAAATATACAAAAATTTCTGCTTCTGAATATGACTTTTTAATTGCCTCTATAATACCACCACTTCCAGCAACTAACCATATCCTTATATTTTTTATACTTTCTATTATTGTTCCTTTTGAAGCCTCAACTATTTTTTCAGATAATATATTAACCATTTTCTTTTCCTTATCATTAAAACCCATAGAAGGTATTAAAAAATTCTCTCTTGTTTTCCATACATTTTTTGTTTCTGTTATTATTGTTGAATAATCATATTCCAAATTTCGTGCATTTCTATAATTATCACACAAGTAAATTTTTGCATTTAAAGCCATTAATGTTAATACCTGTCTGGAATTTAATATTGTATTTTCATTCTCAGGTATTATTTTACCCATTTTTGTCCTATCTAAAAATACCATACATTTTAAACCCAATTTATATGCACCATACGCTGTTGCCACAGCTCCATAACCCATATAACTTGACGCATACACCAAATACTCTGTATCATTATTCATTAATTCTCTTATTAAATCTATAACCATCCTTTGTTTTGTTCCAACTATCAATACATTATCCTGTATTACATTTATCTTTTTATTATTAACATTTATTTTTATAATATTCAATTTAGGATTTTCTTCATTATCTTTTAACTTATTCTTTATTTCCATAACTCTACTATCCTCATAATTATTCTCTATGAATTTACATTTATTAGGTTCATCTGTTTTAACAAAAATTATATAATCTTTTATATTATTTGCTTTCAAATGAATGTTTCCTAAATATCTTAATTTTTGTATATTTCTCATTTTACTAAAAAAACTTTTATAATTTATACTTCCAATATACAATATAAAAACACCATTTCTTCTTAAATTATTTGTTGATAAATTTATTACATTTATTAAAAAATTATCTTCCCAATCTTCATAACTTTTATATTTATTTGTGCTTTGGTCTTTATAATCATCTCTTGTTTTATCACTAACATAATCCTCTTGAATTGAAAATGGAGGACTCCAAAATATTATATCAATGTTTTTTGGTAAAGTTGAATAATTAACATCTTCAGCTGGTGATTGTATTAATTGATATTTATTTTTATTTTTTGAAAAATCATTAATCATTTTATTATACCCATTCATTAAATTTTTATTTGGATCAATTCCAATATATTTATCAACTTTATCTTCAATTGATAAAACACCTAATATTCTATCACCCCATCCAGAACTCAAATCTATAATATTAACATTTCTATTTATTGGTTTAAAAATATTAATAAATAGTTTAAATAAATATGGTTTATAAATAGTGCAAGCCTTATTATATCTATGAATTAATTCCTGTAATAATATAGGATTTAAAGATTTTTTATATTCTTCATCATTATTCTCAAAGTTTAATTCATTTATTATTAAACCATTTTCATATTTACCATTAAAATATTTATCTAATATTTGTTTATAATTTTTTTTATAATAATTATTTGTTTTTTCATACTTATTAACTATACATTCTAATCTTTGTTTATTTTGATAATAATTTGATAAATTATTTATCTCCACATAATTCTTTATATAATCTTCATCATTTATTGTTATATGACAATCCAAAAAATCATTTTTCATATTTTTATATTCAATATTTTTTTTACTATCTATAAAATTAATCAAACTATTCAACTCATACTTTTTAAAAATACCCATTTTATTACAATTAGTTGAAACACTATAATTTTGTTCTTTTAATAAATTATTAAATGAAAAATCAATATCACTTTTTATATATTCCAATAATGGAACTGACCTATTATAATATTTAAATATCCCCTCTATAAATTTATACTTTTTATCCCTATCTAATTCATTATATTTTTTTTTATTATTCTCAAATGTTTCTTTATAATTATCATATGATAAATACATATAAAATATATATTTAAAATATAAAAAAAATAATCATTTTTATATTTCATTTTTTAATATTTCAAAAACCACAAAAAAGGAGTTTATTTTTATTTGAGCCCCCTTTTTGTGGTTTTTGAGAACGAATATAAAAAAAATTTTTTTTGTATTTTTAAATTTTATTTTTTATATTTTTCAATTTTATTATAAAAATATTTTCCCTTTTTGGTTTCTTTTTTTCCAAAAGAAACCATTTTGTTAAAAAATGAGAACGAATATAAAAAAAATTTTTTAGTTTGTATTTTGAAATTTTATTTTTTTAATATTTTAAAATTTTATTTTTTGTATTTTTCAATTTTATTATGAAAATATTTTCCCTTTTTGGTTTCTTTTTTCCCAAAAGAAACCATTTTGTTAAAAAATGAGAACGAATATAAAAAAAATTTTTTAGTTTGTATTTTAAAATTTTATTTTTTTAATATTTTAAAATTTTATTTTTTGTATTTTTCAATTTTATTATGAAAATATTTTCCCTTTTTGGTTTCTTTTTTCCCAAAAGAAACCATTTTGTTAAAAAATGAGAACGAATATAAAAAAAATTTTTTAGTTTGTATTTTGAAATTTTATTTTTTTTAATTTTTATATAAAAATATATTATTATAATATTATATAAATGGAATCTACTTTTATTTGTAATAAATGTAATTCAATATTTAAACAAAAAAAAAATTTAATAAAACATCAAAATAAAAAAAATCCTTGTGATAAAAAAATAAATATTATTAAATGTGATTATTGTTATAAAACTTTATCAAATAAAACAAAAATATCAAATCATCTAAAAACTTGTAAAGTATATAATCAATATGACCTTAATAAACAAAAAGAAAATAATAATAAGGAAATACAAATATTAAGTGATAAAATAGAAGAAATTGAAATTAATTTTAATAATAAAATAGAAGAGCAGAATATTAAAATAGAAGAGCAGAAAAATATTTACGAAACAAAAATAATTGAACTTAAAAAGGAATTAGAAGAATTAAAAAGAAAAAATAATAAAATAAATAAAAAAGTAAATATTTTAAAAAATATAATAAAAGAAGAAAAGAAGAAAGTGAATAAAAATTCATATGATAAGATTAATATATCAAAGGAAGATAGAATTAGATATTTAAAGAATAATTTAAATATTTATGAATTAGTAGTTGATAAATTTATAAAAACATATTATGTTAATGAAAAGAAGCCAGAAAATCATTTGTTATATATAAGTGATAAGAATAGGAATAAAATAAAATATTATCAGGGAAATAAATGGATTGATGGAGATAAAAGAATTATATTAAGACAAGTAATGAGAAATTGTATAATGAAAATACTTAATATTGATAAAGATGATGAAGAAGAAATTAGATTAGAGAACAATATATGGAAAAATACAAGTGAAAATTCTATAGATTTATTATATTTAAGAAGTGCTTTTTCATTAGTAGATGATGAAGGTAAAGTCCAATTTAAAAAGATATATAATACAATATTAAATATTATGAGTATGGCTATTTATAGTGGAAAAACTATGATTGGTGAAACAATTAAAAAGGATAAAAAGATTAAAAAAATTATAAAAGATAATATGGATAATATTGATATTTTATTAAATGAAGAAAATAGCAATGATGATAAAATAGAAGATGTTGAATTAGATTTAGGATATTTGTGTTTTTAAATTATAAAAAATTATTAATCAATATTATTAATTTTAAACCCATATTCATTATTTGATAAATAATGGTTTTTTCTTTAATATTTGATACATTATTTTTATCAATTAAATGTTTTTACTTTACATCAAATACAAACATATTGAAATAATAAATAAGTAAAATTATTTGGTGTAATATTACATTTTAATTTTGTATTAACAACATAAGTTTTATTTTTATTATAATCACAATATAATACTCCACTAACTTTATTAAATAACTCAATAAGCTCTTTACAATCCATATTTAAGGTTTATTATAAATAAAATTAAATTTTTATATAAATGATGGAAACATACAATGAAAAAAATCACTATAAAAACTCTCTATTTCAATGATGTAAGTTCAAGGTATTCTGCGTCAGAGATTAAAGATAAATAATCACCACAATCACCCTTTATCTTAAGAACAACAAAATATGTTTCTCCAACAGCAGTAACTGAAATTGGCTTTCCATTCTTGATAAATCTGGTGATTATTTCATTATCCTTATTATAGTAATTATTTGAAGAAAGAGTTGCATCCTTAACATGTCCCGTGAGAAATTTAAAATTGTCTCGAACCTTCATTTGGCTCACTCTGTTTTGAATTTTTCTTTCTTTAGCATCACGAAGAGATTGCTTTCCTGCTTTGCAAATAGCATTAATCATTTTTTATATTTTAGGAATTTTAAAGAAAGGTAAAACGTATAATTATAACTATATAAACCATCCAAATTAATTATTTTTCAATTTTTATATAAATGATGAAAATATACCAATGAAAGAAACCACTACAAAAATTACACAGGAGTAAGATAAACGCGTGAAAACTCTTTTTTGAGAATGGTTGATAGATAATCACGTCCATCCAGTTTTCTCTTAAGGATTATAAAGGAAGAACCATCAGGAGTTAAAATTCCGTTACCGCCCTCGAGTAATCTGGTAATTTGAACACCATACTTATTTTTGTAGGTTTGTGATGAAGGAACTGAATTTGAAATTAAATTAAAACAGTCTACATGTTCAGGTCTAATCACAAACGTATTTCCACAGAGCGTTCCATATCCAAAACCACAGCGTACAGTTCTAGAAACATCTTTTGAATAAATAGGCATTTTTAATAACTACAAACTGTAATAATATAATTCTAACTATGTAAACAATTCAAATAAATTATTTTTCAATTTTAATATTTGAAATAATACCATCTAAATTAAGGTTTATTAGTGTATTTTTTTCAAAATTATTATGACAGGTAAAGCAGAATACTATTTTATTATGTTTGTGGCATAAATCTATAAAATTATTATTTACAACACCAATATCAGTTAGTATGTATTTATAATCGTGTATTATATTAAAAAAATGATTAGATGAGAATACATTACTTGTTATAAAACCTAAATTAAGATTTTTATTTTTGAGTGGTAATAGATGATTTTCATTAAAACTGGCAATAATTATGTTATTAGTATTTATTTTATTATTGTTAAAGAATTCTAATAGATAATTAGATAATATGTCATCGCCTTTTAAGTCTAAAATAATTTTGATGTTTTGATAATCAAATTTTTGTATAAATTCATAAAAGAATGGTATTGAATTATTTTTTATTTCATCATTATTCATTTGTTTGATATATTTGTTATTATGGTATAGATTATGAAAAATAACAATTTCATTATCTTTATTTAATTGTAAATCCATTTCAATATAATCAAAATTATTATCTATTGCTTTTTGAAATGAAACAAAATTATTATCACCATGAATAGATGAATAACCTCTATGAGCTATAACATTTTTCATTACTAAAATAATGTTATAAAATAAAAAAAATAGTGTATAAAAAAAATAGTGTATAAAATTTTTAGGATAATATTTTTTGTAATTTTTCTAATATTAATACAACAGTTAAAATAAATTCTTGTATTACTTCATAATCTTGTTTTCTTAGATTAGTTGAATTATTAATAATATCAAAAATTACTTCAATAATTTTAACTTCATCTTTTAATGAATTATTTAATTCTTCTTTAATTTTATCAAATATTTGTAAGTTATTATCACAGGATAATTCTTTAATAGAGAATTCTCTTATTTCATCTTTAAATTTTAATACATATTCAATACCGCAACTAATTAACATTTTTTTATTTTCATTAATTAATTGTTTTACTTTATTTTTGTTGTATAAAAAGCTATATTTTATGGGAAGTATATTTTTACTATATGAAAAATCAATTAATCCAATTAATATATCTTCATATAAGTTGGATAATTTTAAATATTTTTTAAATTCTAAATCCATATTTAATTAAATAATAATTTTTAATTTTTAAAATAAATTAAATAAATAGAAATATGTTTTAATTATGTCTGAAACACAATCTCCTGAAGAATTTAAATTATACTTTGTAAATAATTTTACAAATTTATTTATTAAATTAATTGATGAAAGTATTGAAAATATAGTGGATGATAAAACTTTAATGAATGATATGAATAAATTAAAATCATATACATCAGGTGAAAAAAAATTAAATTATTCAAAGATTATGTTAAAATTATCAACAAATGAAAAATTGTTGGGGGTTTTAACAACATTAGATAAATTTGGTTTTGAAGATAAAGGTTTGTCAGTTGCTGCGAAAAAGTATAAAGATATTTGGGCAATTATTCCATCATTGAATATTTTGAAGTTATTATTTAACTACAAAGATTTGAGTAAGAGAAAACAATTATATAAAAGGGTTTTAAAATTATATAGTTGTTCTCTTGCATATAAGGATATTCACGATAAGAGCAATGATTTTAATCCGTGTATGAGTATTACAAATTATTCTGAAAATTATGGCATTGATGATATTATGGAGTATAATGAAATTAAAACACCAGATTCATATGAATTTATGGTAGATATGATTACAAAACAATTTTTGGGTGAAAATGGTGATAAGGATTTGAACGATCAAATTCAAAATATGGCTGATGAAGATATTAATAATGCTACAACAAATTTAAATAATTTATTGACGGATAAAGTAAAAGATGGTAATAAATCAGCTGAGATTTTAACAGATATGATTGGTAAATTAAAATATAAACTTGGTGATTTGAAGAATACAAAAAATAATGGAAATGGATTGCAAAATATATTAAATATTGCCAAAGAAATTACAAGTGAAATGACAAGTAATGTTGATAAGGATATGATTGACCCAGAAGATTTATGGAATACAACATCACAATTGGCTTCACAAACTGTGGATAATCCTGCAATTGATGCAATAGGATTAATGGTTAAAAATCAAATTGCAAAAGCTAAGAATAATACAAAAGTATCAAAAGAGGAATTAAATGAAGATGTTATGAATGTTATGAGTAAATTAAATATTAATTAATTTTTTTTATAATTTTTTAATTATTAAATTGCGTTATTAATTTAATAATTAAATATAATTTTATTAATAATAATATGTCAAGAAATATTTATAAAATAAAAAAATTTAAGCATTTTGAGGAATTACAGGAGATTAATTTTTTTAGACCATTATGTTGTATAATTTTATCAAAACAAATTGTTAAAGAAAAGGAATTCTATAAAAATTTGATGACAACATTAAATGTATTAGCTCATTCAAGTCCTTATGTTTGTATTTATATTTTTAATAAAGATAAAATTAAAGATACTGAAGAATTTAAAGATATTGATGAAAATAAACCATTTTTTAAAATGATTTTTAGAAATATTATTCACGAATCATTTGGAACAGAGATGGATAATTTTATTCCAACTATAACTGAAATAATTCAAAAAATTAATATTTCAATGATACATAGAATTAAACAATCATTTGAACATCCACCTCAACAACAAGAAAATCAACAAACATCTCCTCAACAAAATCAACAACAAAATCAACAACAAAATCAACAAAATCAACAACAAAATCAACAAACATCTCCTCAACAAAATCAACAAACATCTCCTCAACAAAATCAACAAATGTCTCCTCAACAAAATCAACAACAAATTCAACAACAAAATCAACAACCAATTCAACAACAAAATGAAAATAATATAATGCAAAATAATAATGTTGATAATATGAATAACAGTATTGATAATGAAAGTGATAGTGATGTAGAATCATCATTAGATGAGAAAACAAAAAAAAAACTTGAGGAGTTAGAAAAAAAAAGAAAAATATTGGAGAGTTTAGAAAATTAATATTATTTTTTTAAATATTTTTTGTAATTTATAATTATAAATTATGGTGAATGAGTTTTGGGTTTCGGATCCGTCTATTATATATAAAGATTATTGGCAAATAATTCCAACAAATAATATGTCAAGAGTAAAACAATTAAATGCTGTGAGTAGATTAATAATTTATTATATAATATTATTAATTATTTTTGGTTCAAGAAAGAATATAATTAATTATTTATTGATAATTTTAGTAATAATTATAATATTTTATTATGCTTATGCAAATAATGAAGATGCTATAATATCTGATATTGTAAATAAAAATCAAAAAGAAAATAAAGAATTTTATAAACAACAAAACAAGGATAATGTATTAAATTCAGCTGATTATAATCCATCTATAAATTCAATATATGATAAATTTAATAATTCAATTTTAAAAGATGGAAATAAAGATGAAGATTTTATATTAAATTCTGGTTATATTGATTTTGACAATGAATATAATTTGGGAAAAGATAAAAGTATTATTAATATAGATAATTTTAATAAACAACAAATAAAAGAAAAAAAAAATAAATTACCATATACAAAGAATAAAATATATAAAGAAAATACATGCAGAAGACCAACTGCTGAAAATCCATTTATGAATGTTGTATTTAGTGATTATTTAGATTTGGAAAATGTTCCTCAAGCGTGTAATACAAATGATAAAAATATTCAAAAAGAAATGAATAATTTATATAATTCATCAATATTCAGAAATACAAGTGATGTATTTGCAAGAAACAATTCACAAAATATGTTTTATACAGTTCCAACAAATTTAGGAGTTCAAGGTCAAACAGATTATAGAAATTGGTTATTTAAAACAAATCAAACTTGTAAAGAGAATACAGCTAATTGTTCTTATCCAGATAGATTATATGGAGAAAGTCAAAGATATTAAATATTATTTTTTATATAAATTAGATTTATTAATATATTCAATTGACATAGTTTCACTTAAAATATTATTTGAATAAATACCATACTGAGTATTTTTATTTTCACTTTCTAAGCTAAAATGAAAATATTTTATTTTTTTATTATTACTTAAATTATTTATATCATTTTCATTAATATTTTCAAATAAAGTACAATGGTTAGGAATTATTTTAATTAAATTATCAATTTTTTCTTCTTCTTTATATATATCTTTATTATAATATTCATTTTTATATTCATCTTTTAATTCATTAAATAAAATAGAATGACCTCCTAATAAAAATAAATCATTATTTGGTTTATTTTCATTAATTTTATTTTTTCTTATAACTTTAATACAATCATAATCTTTTTCATATATAAAATTATATCCAATAAAATAAATTTTTTTATATTCTCCAGTATGGGTTAAAAGTATATCATCTATTTTTAAATCTTCTACTTTTTTTTCTTTTAATATATTATCTTCAAATACTAAAACATTACTACCTTCAATAAAACAAGTAAAACCACCACCATTTTCAGTTATAAATAATTCATTATCTGAGGTTATTGTCTGCATATAAGTTAAATCATTTGAACCTGTAAAATCAATATAATTATTTACACCATTATTCGATTCAAATGATGTAATTTCATTTTGTCTCCAAAGTCTAATATAAGTATTATTATCACTATATGCTAAATAATATTCATCATCTTTTGATATTAAACATCTTATTTGTGGTTCAACAAAATCAAATATTGAATTAGATCTAGTAAATGTTGGACTGCCTTCAGGATCATTAACTTTTATAGTATATATACCAGCATTTAATGTTCCACTATATATAGCGACTAATATATATTCACCTCCATAAGAAATATCTCTTATATCATTTTCATTAAAATCACCAATATTATGATACCAAACGCTATCTGTATCAACATAATGACTATTCCAACTTATTTGTTTAATTCCGAGATTAGCAGATAATATTATAACATATTTAGCATTTGCAGAAGCATCAATTTTATAATATGTATCCCAAGATTGTACTGTTCCTCCATAACCTAATGTATTCCAATTATTTATTCCATAATTATTAGATCTTGAAATTAATTTACTTCCATCTGCTTGTGTAGCATATACCCAACTACCTTTAGATACAAAATTATTATAAGCAGTTGAACTAACTACTACATTATTATTCCAAATAGTACCAGTAATAGTTTTATATATTCGTCTAATTCCAGAACCACTTGTTTCTACACCTCTAATAATATTAATAGTAGAACCATCTAATGCAATAGACATATCAGAAACATTTACAGTAGAAATATAAGCTTCTTCCCAATTATTTCCATAATCACCAGAATAGTATAATATAGCACCAATTGAAAGACAACAATATTGTCCTGTACTATCAGATGATATTTTTGAATAATTACCAGTTCCAATAGTATTAATTAAAGTCCAATTTGTATCACCAGATGCCATTTAATATATATTATATAAAATTATATATTATATAAAATTATATATACTAAAAAAAATTAAAATAAATAATATATATTTAATATAAGTAATAATAATTTAAAGATGAGCTATTTAGAAACAGATAATGAAATATATTTTTATTCACATAAAAAATATAAATATTCTTGTTTTAGTAATTTTTATGAAAGTTATTTTATAGAAGATAATATAAAATATTGTAATTCAGAACAATATTTTATGTATAATAAATGTCTTTTATTTGATAAAAATAATAATGAATTATTAAATAATATTTTAAATGAAACAAGTCCAACAAAAATTAAAAAATATGGTCGTCAAGTAAAAAATTATAATGATGAAATATGGAATGAAAAAAGATATGATATTATGAAAAACGCTTTAATATTAAAATTTAGTCAAAATGAAGATATTAAAAAAATATTATTGGAAACAAATAATAAAATATTATATGAAGCATCAAAATTTGATAAAATATGGGGTATTTGATATTTTCCATCACAAGTTATAAATGCTGACAAAAATAAATTTGGAAAAAATCTTTTAGGTTTGTGTTTAATGGAAGTTAGAAATTTATTAAAAAATATTAACAATTAAATTTTAAAATATCCAGAAATAATAATTTTTTTATTTTCTTTAATATAGAAAAAGTTAGAATGATTAATATTAATTAAATTTATATCATTTATATTTTTTATATTATTAATACTATTATTAGAATTAATATTAATATTTAAATCTAAACATTGATTAATAACTAATTTAAATAATTTTCCATAAATAATTTCTCCTAAATGAAAATCACTTAATAATTCGTTAAATTTATATCCATAATCGGTAAATTTATTTGTTGTAAATTTAGGAAAAATAAAATCATTAATTTTAGTATTAATTGGTTTATCATTTAGTAATTTATCATAATTTATTTCATTTATATTTTGTTTATAATTATTATAAATAAAACCAATTACTGTATTATTAAGTAATGGTATTTCAATATTAATTTCATTATTATCAAAATTTACATATGAATATACATTTTCTAATTTAATAAATTTTGTTTTTATTTGTTGATTAATTAAATTATTTACAATAATTTTAGGATTATAATAACTTGGTAAAGATAAACTATAATTAGTTTCAAGATTAATCATAATAATTTCTTCATTTGAATTAATTAATAAATTATGGTCTCTATTAAAAATATTAATATTAAAAATATTATTTAATTTGTTAATGTAATCTTGATTTATAGTATATTCTAATGGAATACTAATATTTATTTTAGAATATTCATTAAATAAATCACAATTATCTTTCATAGATTGTAATATTAAATTTGTATTTTTTATATTTAACATATCTAATAATTTTTGATTGGTTGGATATTTAGAAAGTAAAACTAATGTTTTCCAAACATATGATAATGAAAAAGGTGTATTAATATTAAAAAAAGATTTTTTGTTATTAATATTGTATGTATATTCATATTCAACAATTCCTTTTTCAATATTTTTTTCTTCATTATCAGTTTTAATTGAATAATATTCGTCAGTAAAATTATTATTTTCAACTGGAATAATATTATTTTCTTGTTGCATTAAAGGTTTTGATAATAATGATTTTTTATTTCGTAATATTGTAGGATTATGTAATGGCATTCCTAATTCATAATCATTAACTTTAAAATGGCTAAAATCTAAATTTTCATAATTTCCATTAGAATTTTGATTAAAAAGGTCTCTTTCATTAGTAAATACATTATCTTTTTGTTCTATTCTTATACTATCTATAAGTCTATTAAATTGTGAATTTACTCTACTTTCATATTTAGTTTCTTTGATAGAATTTGAAAAGTCATTATAATTCATATTAATAAATATTTAAGATTATAAATAAAATATAAAATCTCAATATTTATTAAGTTTAAATAATTTGTTTAAAATATTATATAAATATATTTATATATATATGAGTTTAATTTATAATATTCCTAATGATGATATTGATTTGTTTGTAAATTCATATAATTCAAATTTATTAAATGGAACAGTAAATAATCCAAAATTACCTTCATATGTTGAATTATTAAAAAATATTAAATATTATAGAAATAATGGTGTTGAATTTGATGAACAATTTTTAAAAAAATTTAATTTTAATGAAGAAGATGTTGGAAAATTATCTAAATTATTAAATAGATTGAAAAAAGGAAAACCTTTACATCATAGAGAAATTAATTATAGAGTTAATGGTTGTTCTGGAACATCAAATCAAATTTATTCTGGATTTAATGAAAATGAAAATTATAATGAAAAACCAAAATTTGAATTATTTAGTCAAGTAGAAGGAGCAATGAATGAATATTATACAAAAATGAATAAAATGAAAGAAAAAAGAAATGATGAAAAACAAAAATCACAAAAAAGGGCATTTGATATAAATCAAGGTTCTTGTATTAATGCAAATAGATATTATACTGAAACTGAAGTGGCTCAAAGACCACAATTTGATGTAGATCATACAGCATTTGCCAGAACACAGTTATTTGATACAGATAGAAGTGAAAGTATAAAACAATTTGATATTATAAATAATGTTTTAGATAATCAACAATTAATTACTGAAAATTTTGATACAGAATTTAAACACGCTTATCCAAATATTCAAAATACAAAAAGAGTAAATCATTATAATAATGTAAATCACGGTTATGGAGAAAGTATATCATCTGATAGATATTTTCAAGATTTATCATTAATGAATACATCAAATACAAGAAATAAAGCAATTAAAAACGACCAACCTTTTGAAAATCAATTTCAATATTTAGATTGTAATTATAATCAAGTTCTAGATGATAGATTAATTGGAACATCTTCAAGAATGGATAATCGGAGTATGAGTTTCAAAAGATAAAAACAATATAATTATAGTTTAATTATAAATATCTTTATAATAAAATATTTTTTTATATATCATATTTATATAAATATGTCATACGGCACTCAAGGCTCATCTAATTTACCAACATATGATTGTTGCAACTATGCTCAAGATTTACATTTATCTACCGCTCCTTTACAACATCAACTTTATTTTGGAGCTGAAGAAAACTGTAATAGATGCATCTATGATAAAATGTGGTTTAAACAAGATCCTACTATTGTAGATGTTGAATCAGAATTAAGAAATCAAACAAGACCTTTGTCTAACTGCAATTCTCTTAAATATAATCCTAATTGTCCTCCTCCTAAAAATTGTATTAGCACATTTTCTTCCAATGCTCCTGTAGTTATTCCTCCTAATATGTGTCCTATTGTTTATAATAACATTCCAAGACCTACTGGACCTGGTTATTCATTACCAAATCAAAATATTTGTCCCAAGGAGAGTTTCAGACAAATGAATAATGAAAGAAGATTAAATGGATATAATGATTTTTATGGTGCTGATGGAAATCAATATGCTGATTTAAATGTTTTCTTAAATAGTTGTTCTAATCAACCTTTATATCAAGGTGGATTTCAACAAGTAAGAGTTAATAACTTAGTTTCATCTAATATGGGTCCAGTCCAACCTGCCCCTGAAAATTTAGACCAAGAAAATATGTAATTTTTTGTTTTTATATAATATAATTTTATATTATGAATGATAATGATTTTATAAAACAATTAGAAAAAACAGGTATATCTAAAAAAAGTGTTGAAAAAAAAATATTAAAATTAAATGATAAAATTAAAACTATGGATTTAAAAAAATCTAATTTTAGATATTATCTAAGTAATATAAATAAAAATAATAGTAAAAATGCTTATGTAACTATAATATTTGGTGGTGATGCATATATTCCAGGAATATTAGCTTTGGGTCATAGTTTAAGATTAACGAAAACAAAATATAAATTAATTTGCATGGTCCAAGATAAAGATGAAGATAATTTTAAAGGTTTAAATAAAGATATGATTGATGAAATTAATACAATATATGATTTAGTAATTGGTGTTAATTTATTAAAAACAAATTTTGAATCTGAATATTTTAAAAAACATAAAGAAGAGTATAAAAATATACAATATTATACAACAAAAAATCAAATGTTTGGATTATATGATTATGAAAAAATATTATATTTAGATGCTTCTTGTATTGTAAAAAATAATATTGATTATATATTTAATGATTATAATAAATCTACTTATAAATATAATAGTGATTATGATGAATTTGAATTAACAAAAATGGGTCTGCATGGTAATTATTACTTAATAATTCCAACAATTGAATTATATAATAAATCATTATATTTAATAAGTAATTATTCAAAATTTTTTGAAAATGAATATTTTATATATAGTAATGATGAAATAATTACTTTTTTTACAATATATCCTGAATGGAATAATAAAAAAAATACAATGTTTTCAAATAAAGATATTGATAAGACATATTCAACAAATATAATTAGTGGATTAAATATTAATTATAATAAATATAAAAATAATAGTGATGTTTATAAATATGTTAGAGATAAACCATTTAGATTTAATACAACATATGATGAAAATTATTTAAAAAATAATAATTTAATAAATTATTCAGAATGGGATTTAATTGTCAAAGATTTAATTAAAACAAATTCAAATTATAAAAAATATTTTGAATATATAAAAACATTTAGAAAAACTATTTTTTGAAATTATTAAATAAAGCTTTAAATTGATTATTATTATTTTCAATCAATATATTATTTTCTTTTATTTGTTTTATTCTGTTATTAATATTTAAATTAAAAAATTGTATAAAACATTCTTTAATATTATTTTCATTTAATATTATATAATTATTAAATATTTCATCGGTTATATTTTTTTTAAATGTGATAATATATTTTTTATTTACAATATTATTAGTAATTTCATAATCTAAATCATAATTATCAGTTGTTATAATAGAACAATCATAATTAATTTTTTTATTATCAAAACGATGAATAATTTCAATATTTTTATGACTTTTAATATTTTTTATGATATTTGATAAAATAATTTTATATGAATGACAATATATAATTAATTTAGGTTTTGGTTTAATATGATTAAAATAATTATTTTTAATCCAACAATCTATAATTTTACTATTATCAAAAAAATTAAAATTATCAATATTTAAATACATAATATTATTGTTTGTAATATAATTATTTTTATTTATATTATCAATAATTAATACTGGTATTTTTAAGATATTTTTATATGTATTTTTTAAATAATTCTCCATAAAATTAAATTTATAAAATACATAATCTATACAATCTTTTATTTTAATTAAATTTTTATTTTTGAATGTATATCTTACTAAATATTCGTCTTTATAGTTATTATTACTGATTAATAAAATATTAATAATATTATCATCATTTAATAATTCAAATGTATCTTCTAATATATCTTCAATGTATAAATTTATATTATACTTTTTATTATCTTTTAAACTGTTATTAGATATAAAAATATTAGAATTAATTATAAGTTTATTTAATATTAAAGCATATGAATATAAATATTTATTATTATTTCTTATAATAATTCTAATCATATAAAATATTATAATATAAATAGAAATTATAATATTAAATTAAAATTTTATATTAAATATTATATATAAGAATATGAATTCAACAGAACAAGCTAAACCATTTAAGAGTTCTTGTAATAAATGTGATACTATAAATTGCACTCCAATGCATAAACCTAAAACTTGCACTAATAGTGGATTTAACTATGGTATTTCTTCAAGATTAAGTTATGATCCTTCTACTATTAAAGATGATATTGAACAATCAACTGCTCCTCTTCAATCTATGTTAGACCCTAACCGTGTTAGAAGTTGTCAAAGATGTCAAAGTGATAATGGTGGTGGTCCAAGATCATCTTATGGTGGATGGGGTAATGAATTAGCTGTATCTAATCCTGGTAATTTTCCAAGAGGTCAATTAAGTGATATTGATTCAATTATGAAGAATTTAAATGTTAAAAATTCAACTGATAGAAAAGGTAGAGTTAATCCTATTAATGTATTTGATTTTAAAACTCATACAAATACTACTTGTAATAAAACTTTAGACCCAGTTAGTTCTTTATTATCATTTCCTAAACAATTAAATAGATCAATGAGTATTAATCGTTTTTATGATTTGAATATTAATCCACAAGTAAATATTTATTATGATAGAGCTGTTAATTCACAACTTGAAGCAAGAGATAATTTTCAAACACCATACCCTGCTAATATTCCTGGTGGATTTTCAAATGTCAAGCCTACACCAGTTGTTACTCAACCAGATGCTAATTTAGTTTCTCCCCCACATTATGATTTTGGATGTAATCCTCCAGTATTTGATATTAGAACATATCCTGAAATTAATGGCAAAATTAATCCTGATTTTGAAACAAATCAAGAAGAAGAAGAAGCTATTTTAACTGATTCAGACGATGATGATATGTAATTATTTTGTATTTTTTTATATTTATAAATTAAATCATTAATATTTAATCTTTTATTTTTATCACACAACATATATTTAATTATTTTATTAAATTTATGTTTATTAAAACTTTTTTGTTCTAAAATATTTTTCATTATTTGATATTTTTCAGAAATAGTTTGTGTTTCTAATAATAATTCAATTAAAATAATACCTGAACTATAAATATCTATTTTATTATCATATTCTCCAGTTAATATTTCAGGTGCTAAATAAAAATTAGTTCCAATATCATCAGACATTTTATTAATATTATCTTTTTTAATTGTAGATAAACCAAAATCACCAATTTTAACTTGATTATTTAATAAATATATATTACTTGGTTTTATATCTCTATGAATTATATCTAATGAATGTAAATATTGTATTCCTTGTAATAATTCTTCAAAATATTTTAAACTATTATTAAACTGTTTTGTTTCATAGTTAATATAATCATATAATGTTTTATCACATAATTCCATTTGAATAAATAATATTGAGGTAGTATTTTCTATTTTAATTTCATTTTCTTCATCACTATTAAAATCATTAATACTATTTTCATCAATAGATATAAATGATGTAAAATATCTAACAATATTAGAATGATATAATTTAGAAAATATTTGTATTTCTTTTAAAAAATTATAATTATCTTCTAATAATTCTTCAGTTATAAATATTTTTTTGATTGCATAATATGTATTATCATAATTATGTAATACTTTATGAACACTTCCAAATGAACCTTCAGCTATTTTATTAATTTCATTATAATTATATCTGTATGAACTTTTTATATTATTTTCTATTTGGTTAGGTGATAATGTTTTAACCATATTTGAAAGCATAAATTTAATTTTAGAATATTCATCATTAAAAATTTCTTTGTTGATTATATTATCATTTTTTAAATAATTTAGTATTTGATTGCTTATATTTATATTATTTTTAAATAATAATTCTAATAATACAACTACAAAAATAGATAATTTTTTATTATCATCAAAACTAACTGGAATATTATTATTTAATGATTTAATTATATTTTTTTCAAATGATTTAAGTTTAATTAATTTACTCATTAAAAAAATATATAAATTATTTATTATTTAATAATCAATTATTTAATAAAAATTATTTTTATTTCATAAATAAATTATAAAATTTTTTAATATCATCTAAAATTTCTTTCTTTTTTTCGTATAAAATATCATATTTTTTTTCTCTGTTAATAAATTTTTTACTTTTAACCATTAATTTAAATTTGCGTTTATTTGTTTCTCTATAATTAAATAATTTATTATTAAAATCTTCATAATAAATTTTATATTTTTTTTCTTTTTCATCTATTTTTTTAATTGTTTTAATTATAAATTTATATAAGAATAGAATTTCATTATTATTTTTAATTTTGTTTAAATTATCTTTTGTTTCAAAAATTATTTTTTTATCAATATTAAATTTATTTTTTTTAGATAAGTATTTTTCATCAATATTCATTTTACAAAATATAATTATTGTATATCAATTTTTATTTATCATTCATTATTTTAATATGTTCTTGTTCTATTTTTCTTTTAAAATTATTAGTATCGTTATTTCTTTGTAATGTTAATCTTTTAGTTAAATCTGATTGTTTGTTTTCTTTGAGTTTAGTTTTTTCTATTGGAGGAGTAAATATTTCACTATTCATATTTTTTAATTGAAAATTTTGTTTAAAAGCATCATTATTTTTTTCAGATTCGTGAGCATATTTATCAGAAATACTATTCATTTCCATATCATTAAAACCATTCAATTCAGTTTTTTTATTATTATTTTGATTATTTTTAATTAATGGTGGTGGTCTTGCTTTATTATGATAATTATTATTTTGATTATATGGATTATTGTAACTGTCTAGTAATAATTTTTGATTATTTTCTTCTATTGAAGCAATCATTTGATCTAACCATTTAAAACAATCTTCACCATCAATTATAGTTGTAGAACCTTTTAAAATAATAGATGGGACTTTTTTTAAGCCTCTTTGGACATAATAATCTTTATTATAATCAATACATTTTAATTCAAAATTTGATAATAAATTATATTTTTGGCATTTAATTTTGAAATTATGACAAGTTTCACAAGTGGATAAATAAAATAGTATATTTGATTGAGAAATATTGGGATTATTCATTTATAATTTATTAGATATTTATTTTTATAAATGTTTTACTTATTAAAATATTATTATAATAAAAATTGAAAATAATATTAAAATAAAACAATATTATATAATAAAGATGAATATTAAACAACTAAATTATAATAAACCAGATGAATATAATCAAAGTTTATTGGAATTAGAAATTTCAGGAAATGATATTGATTATAGTTTAATAAATTCTTTGAGAAGAACTTGTTATTCAGAAATACCTATTTATGCTTTTGAGACAGAAAATATAGATGTTAATAAAAATACTTCAAATGATAATAATAGTAATCTTAAATGCACAATTTCACAATTGCCAATTTTAAATGTTAATCATAAAATTTTTCATTTGGAAGATAAATATTATAAAAAAGATAATAATGAATTAATTGAAAAACATCCAGATGATGATTTGATTATTGAATATTATTTAAATGTAGAAAATAACACAACTGACAATATGTTTGTTGATACAAAAAGTATTCAGGGTAAAATTAATAATAAATTAATTAATTTAGGATTTAATACACCGGTTGTATTGTCACAATTGAGACCTGGTGAAACGATTGAATTATCAATGAGAGCAACTTGTTGTATTGGTTATGTGAATGGAATTTTTAATGCGTCTCATACATATTATAAACAAATTAATGAAAATAAATTTATTTTTAAAGTTGAATCATACGGACAATTTGATGAATATGAAATATTAAAAAGAGCATTAAATATTTTAGTTATAAAATTAGAACATTTAAAATTATTTTTTGAAATAAAACAAAATGAAAATAAAGAATTAGATAAAGATAATATAAAATTTTATATTGAAAATGAAAATGAAATAACAATAGGTCCAGTAAAGTATTTTTTAAATAAATCAAAAAATATAAAAAATGCAGGTAAAACTCTTTATGATGGATATATGAATGACAAAATTTTATTATATGTTGAAGCTAAAAATAGTAATATTATTTATGATGAAATTTATAAAGCAATAGATAATTCAATTAAATTTTATAATGAAATGAATAATAAAATTAAAAAATTATAATTTTTATATCTTTTTACATTTTAATATTATTATAATTATATAATAATATTATATATAATACCTATGTATATAAATCAAATTGAAAAATTTTTAGATGAAACAATTAATAAAATTTTTACTGTATGGATAGATGATAAAACTAATAAAAATAAACTTATAAGTTTAAATAAAATTGTAGATGAAAAAAATTTTAAAAAATATCAAAATGAAATAAATAAGTTATTGGAATACTTATTTTTATTAATAGACCAAGATAAAATAAAAAAGATGGTTAAAAAAAATAGTAATATTGAATTAATTAATAATACAATTGAAAAATATATTTCTTACTATATTTTTATATTTATTGGTTTATTATATAAAAATCCAATAAAGAACTTTAATAGTAATATTATTGAATTTAGTAAAGATCAAATAAATTATGATTTGAAAATTAGTAATTTTTTTAATAGTAATAGTAATAATATTATTATTAAAAATGTAATATTATTAAAAGATTTAAAAGAATATTTAATTAATAAAAATAAAAAAACAGATGCTTTAAAACATTTTTTAAATAATTTTGGAGAAGAAAAAGTTGAAATAATAGAAAAATATTTAAAAAATAAAGATATAAATATTAAAAATAATAATCTTATTAAATTAATTATTACTATTAATGTTTTTGATGATGATGAAAAAAAACATTTATTTGATGAAATTGAAACAAGTGAAATTTCAACAGGAGAATTTATGTTTATTGATGTATTTTATCCAAAAACAGAATATATTGAAATAGAAACTATTGAAAATATTTTAACTGAAGAAGAAATTGAAGAAGGATATACCGATATAATTTATTCATTAATACATAAAGATGAAATTGATGAATTAGAAGAATTTAAAAATTATGAAGCGAATTATGATTTAAAAATACAAAAATTATTTAATTTAAAAGTTATCACCCCAATTGTTGATGATTTTATGATGTATCATAAAGACCACTATAAATATATTAGAAGTCAAGAAGAACAAGAAGAAACAAAAATTAGAAAAAGAGATGATACAAAATTAAAATATATTATTAATAAAATAAATAATGTAAAGAATTATTATAAAAATAAGATTGAAATAGAAAATAAGTTATTTTATCAATATATGATTAATAAGAGGTATGTTTTATATAATATTTATGAGAATAATAATATTTTATCATCTGGTGATAAAATGATTAAGGGTGATAGTGAAAATATTATTTTATTAAATGAATTAGAGGAATATAATGATTTTCCATATATTTCATTTAATTCATATGATAAAACATATTTAATTTTTAATCCAAGTGATAGTATTGAAGCAATTAGAAGTGTATCATTTATTAATAAAGATAATATAAAAAGACTTCAAACAAGAATTATAAGTAATAATATGTTTATTAATCTTGTTGGTATGTCATTAGTAGAAAATAATCAGCGTTTAAATAGTTTAAAAACAAATGTATTTAGTGAAATTATTAATAAAAAGATTACTAATAATATTTATGAATTATTAAAAGATAAATTAAAAATATTTAATTTGGATAAAAGTATTGATAATAAATATACTTTTTTTGATTTAGATAAACAAAATTATGAAATTACAAATGAAAATATTAATAATAATAGTAATAATAAAAAAATAAAATTTATATTATCATCATTATATGATTATGTTTTGGAAACAATTTTAGATAATATCAAAAAATACATTAAAAAAGAAAATAATAAAACAATATTTAATAATGTTGATTTATTAAATTTTATTAATATAAAGTATTATGATCTAAATAATGATGCATATTCAGAAAAGTATAATAATTTATTATATTTAATATATTATATAAAATCTTTAAAAGTAGATAATTATGAAAATATAGATGAATATATATTCAAAGGAATTGATGGAAATGTTATAAATTTACCATCATATGATATTAAAAGAAAATATATTCAAAAAATAATAATAAATACTACAACAAAAAAAGAAAAAAAACTTTTTGATAGTTCAAACAAAACATTAAAAATTGCCAGATGTCAGCATATAATTACATTTAATGAAATTAATAAAAATGACCCTAATGTAATTTTAAAATTTATTAATCAATATGCAGAAATTGATAAAAATAATTTATATATTTGTAAAAGTTGTAATAGTATGTTAGATATTTCAAAATATATTTCACAAACAGCATTTGAAGCAACTGAAGATGATTTTAAAATAATAGAACCAGCATATTCAGGAAATATTGAAAAAATTCCTGAATATGAAAAATATAATTATTCTATTCGTGAAATTAAAAAAATTATTGAAAAATTTGCCACACTTTTTAAATTTAATGAATTAATATCATCATCAAATAGGTCTCGTAGTAAAATTATAACAAGGTATGTTGTTGATTTATTAATACAACAAAAGAAAGAACTTGATAGAATTGATTATATTCAAAAAATTAAAACAAAATTAAATGAAAAAACTGGAATACCAAGTAATGAAAATAATTCATTTTTTATATTTCATTTAGATAATTCTATATTTATAAAATCAAGTAAGGAAACCGCTGATTATATGAAAGAAAAAAAATATAAACATATTGTTTCATTAATTATTCTTTTATTAATTATTGAAATACCTGAAACTCAAATTTATAATTTACACAATGATAAACTTTGTAATTTTGTTAATTTTATTAAACTTAAACCAAAATTATTTGATAAACAAAAAATTATTATTAATACATCAGAAGATGTTGAATTATTAAGTAATTATCCTGTATTATGTTATTTAATGTTTTTATTTGGATTTATTGTATTAAAATATAATTCTTGGGGTGAAAAAATAGAAATAAAAAATTTTCCAACAGCTTTATTTGATATTATTAATACAATGGTTGAAATATTAAATAGTATATTAATTGTTGATGAAAAAAGAATGATTGATAATAATGAAATTTATTTATATGATACTATATCTAAAAAATATTATTTTAAACTATCAATGTTTAAAAATAAGAATATTATTAATAATATAAAAGATAATTTGAATAAAGAAACTGTTGAAAAGATTGATTTATTAAGTGATAAATTTGATATTAATGAATTTTCAATAAATAAATTGTATAAAAATTATAATGGTTATGATAAGTATATTAAACCATTTAATTTACAGATAAATAAAAAATATAAATTAATTCCTAATCAAAAAAATTACAAGGAAATAACAAATTTATCTAATTGTATTAATGGCGATTTTCATCAATTTAAATATAAAAATAAAAATTTAGTGTGTAAATTGTGTGATGTTAAAGCAGATATAAAATTATATAATCCTAAAAAAAATGATGAAATTAAAGAGAATTATATTATTATATTTTTAACAAAATTATCAAAAAAATATTGTTTAGATGGAAAATTTCATAATTTTGAAAATAATAAATGTAAATATTGTAATTATGTTAAAAATAGTAAAACAAATTATTCTTTGAAGAATTTAATTGATATGTTTAATATTATTGAAAAGACTAAATATGAAAATAATATTAAAGTATTAAAAATAGAACAATTAGTTAAGAAAAATATTAAAGATGATAATAGTAAAACAAATGAAATTATTCGTAAAGTGTTTTATAAATTTCAAAAATATAATAATAATTTAAATGATTCAATTAAATTATTTATGGATAAAATACAACAAATATTAGGCAAAGATATTAATATTAATAAAAAAAATTATAATTTAAATATGGACTGCTATATTATTACAAGAGATTTTGATGGTAAAAAATTACCAGAACCAGAAAGAATAATGAATGAAAAAATGGAAAAAGTTAGAATTATTCCAAATCATCCTATATATAATACAGATGTTATTTCTATAAACATTGAAAGAAAAAATAAATATGAAGCTGTTTTTGATTTAAAAACATTAGTTTTATTAGGATATAAAAAAATGGGAAAAGATTTTATTGATGTTAGTAATTCAAAATGCAAAGTAGAAATACTTTATTCTATTAAAAATATGATTACATATTTTGGATTTTCAAGAATTATACCATCAATTACAGATTATGAATTTATTAATGAAAATTATGATATGAATGATTTTGTAAATAAATGTGGTTCATATCGTTTTAATTCTATTAAATATTTAGGCTATTCACTTAAAAAATATATTACCAGGTTTAAAAATAATTATTTAATTAACCTACAAAAATCTAAAGAATATGTAGATAAAGAATTAGTTGATGTTGAAAGTTTTATTAATAATGATAAACTTGATATTTTATATAAAAAAACTAAAATTAATAAAATTGAAACAAAACAAAAAGATAAAGATATTACTCATATCTATATGAAATATTTTAATACAATATATGATTATATCCCATATCAAAAAATAACAGAAACACCTAATATAAGTAATACAATCAAAAGTAATTTTATGTTAAAAAATGATTTTTCAAGTAATGTTATTTTAAATTATATTATTGATGAAATTATTCGTATTGTTAATTATAATACAAATAAAAATACAAAAGAAACATTATTAATATTTATTATATCTGTAATTACAAACTTATTTGATAAATTTAATTTAACTAAATCTTTAGAAAAAATTAATTTCATTTCACAAATTATTAAAAATAATTATGATGAATTAACAGAATTTAAAATTAAAACTGACGATACTAATTATTATAATGATGATGAACTACAAATTACTGATGATATGGATGAAGAACAAGTTAAAAACATAAATGATGAAAGATTAAAAAGAGAGGAAGAAGAAAATGCTATGGATGTTGATGATAATGATGTTGAAAATGATAATGAAATAGAAAAATATGAAATGTAATAAATAAATTTTAAAAATGTTTATCTTAAAAAAAATTTTTAATCAACTAATTTTAATTTTTATATTATTTATATTATTTAACTTAGTAATAATATTTTATTTTTTTTATTTATATTAATATATAATACAATGTATTGTATTGAAGATGAAGAATCCACAATTGATAATTATTATACAAATAATCAAGCAATTCGTAAAGACAAAGAATATTTAATTGATTTATTAAAAATTATTCGTGATGATAATATTAAAATGAAAAAAGTTTTAGAATTAAAATATTATTATTTAAGTAGAAAATATAGTATTATTCAATGTTCTGTTATTATATTATCAACATTTTCAGCTTTTATACAAGGTATAGAACAATTAACTGAAATTGTAAAACTTAAACCAGGAACAGTATCAATTATAACATTAATAATTTCTACTTTGATTAGTTTATTATTATCAATTGCTAAATTTTTTAAGATAAGTGAAAAAAAAGAATCAATTAGTAATTTATTAGAAAATATTTCTCATTTTAATAATAAGGTTATTGCAAATATTAAAAAAATTAAATATTGGAAAGTTAATATTAAAGTTAATAATAATGATGAAAATAAAGAGGATGATGATAATAGCGAAATTAATCAATGGAATATTTTTTCATCTAAAATTAAAGATGATATTAATGGATTTTTTGAAGAAAAACTTGAAATTATGAATAGTTATGAAACTTTAATTGATACATATGAAAGAACTAAATATGATATTCAAAATTTAGAAATTAAAAATAAATTTACAATTAAAGAAGAACAAATTAATAAAAGATTTAAAAAGGATTATTATAATATTAAAACAAATAATTATTATTATAAAAGATTATTAAAAAAGATATGTTTATGTTGTATTCATACATATAATTGTATTTGTTGTACTTATTGTAAAGATATTGATATTGAAGATGATGATTTTGAAATATCTGAAAAAATAAATGAAAATTTTAGAACAGAAAAAGAAAAAATTAAACAAAAAAGAATATTTAGAGAACTTCCAATGTATAAAAATGATATTATTAAAACAGATAAATATATAGATAGTGAAGAGGAAATAACAGGTCCTGAGGATGTATAAAAAAATTGAAATATATATAATAATATATAGTTATAATACAATTATTAGTATATTTATATTAAAATGATGTCTTCTGAGTCGATGAATGGATGCAATGAACCTGAAATTATTGATGTTAAGGAAAAAGATTGCACTATTTACTTTAATTCAGCAATTACCGCTAATTCAATGTCAAAACTTGTTTTAGCCTTACATAGATTAGAAGATAAGATATTAAAACAAAATAAAAGATTAAAAAGAAAAATAAAAGAATTATCTAAAAGTGATAATAAAAGTGATAATAAAAATGATAAAAATAATAGATATGATAGTGATGATGAAGATGATTATGATAGAATTAAGATTGAACCAAAAGAAATTAAATTGTATATAACTTCTTATGGTGGATATTTATATCAAGTTTTTACAACTATTGATTTTATTAAAAATTTAAAAGTTCCAGTTCATACTATTTGCACTGGTATTGTTGCTTCAGCTGGAACATTACTTAGTTTAGCTGGTAGTAGAAAATCTATTACTAAAAATGGTTATATGTTAATTCATGAATTAAGAGGTGGTTCTTGGGGTAAATTTTCTGGTTTATCTGATAGTTTTCAAAATCAGCAACAATTAATGGACCATATTATTAATTATTATGTGGAAAATACAAAAATTACAAGAGAAGAATTAGAAGAACAACTTAAGAAAGATATTACTTGGAATGCGGATATTTGTTTAGAAAAGGGTTGTTACTAGTAGCATAAAATTTGATATTTTTTGATATACAATTTTATTATATTATTTTTTTAATACAATTATCTTCTTTATATTCATAATTTTTTTTTATTTCTTTTTTATTTTTTTTG
>Ga0233441_1000849_pt1 | contig 31351 bp, 27 predicted proteins | sample SI_123_September_4_FD_182781 | JGI IMG/M metagenome (GOLD analysis project Ga0233441, IMG submission 182781) | Seawater microbial communities from Saanich Inlet, British Columbia, Canada - SI_123_September2016_135_MG | ecosystem: Environmental > Aquatic > Marine > Inlet | place: Canada: British...
GACCTCTATGGGCGAGAGGATTAAACACTGATGATAGGTCTGAATCTATAGCACCCGCAGAAATAAAAGAACTAACCAATGAAAGGAATCATACTAGCAGGAGGCAGCGGTACACGTCTCTACCCCACCACAAAAGGTATCTCAAAGCAGTTGGTGCCGATCTATGACAAGCCGATGATCTACTATCCACTTTCAGTACTGATGCTGGCAGGGATCAAAGAGGTGCTCATCATCACCACCCCGGAAGACCAGTCTGGCTTTATCCGCCTGCTAGGAGATGGCTCTGAGTTGGGAATGCAGTTTGAGTATGTAGTGCAGCCCTCCCCAGATGGGCTGGCTCAAGCCTTTATTCTGGGGGAAGCATTCATTGGGGGTGAAAACGTATGCCTGATTTTGGGGGATAACATCTACTACGGTCACGACCTCACCAAAACACTGGCCAATGCCGTAACCAATGCAGATGAATCATCTGCTGCTACAGTCTTCGGTTACCACGTTCAAGACCCGGATCGCTACGGAGTGGCTGAGTTCGATCATCAAGGCAATGTCGTGAGTCTGGAAGAAAAACCAGAAAACCCTAAATCCAACTATGCAGTAACCGGACTCTACTTCTATCCCAATGACGTCATACAAAAAGCGAAAGAAGTGAAGCCCTCGCATCGTGGAGAGCTTGAAGTAACCACGGTAAACCAGATGTATCTTGATGAGGGGAGATTAAGGCTGGAAAAAATGGGGCGTGGCTTCGCCTGGCTCGATACCGGCACCCATGAGAGCCTATTGGAGGCCTCCGCTTTTATCGAAACCATCGAAAAACGACAAGGGCTAAAAGTAGCCTGTCTCGAAGAGATTGCCTATGAACAGGGTTATATTACCCAACAGCAATTGATCCAATTGGCCCAACCCCTGGCCAAAAACCACTATGGTCAATACCTGCTGAAACGGGCAGAAGAGGGTGCTGAATAGTGGAGTTTGTACCACAACAGATTCCTGAAATACTCCTCATCAAACCAACGGTGCATGGAGATACGCGGGGCTACTTTGTAGAGACCTTCCGTCAGGATCAGTTTGAACAGGCGGTAGGAAACCGCGTCAACTTTATCCAGGATAATGAATCACGCTCCTCAAAAGGGGTATTACGTGGACTACACTACCAGCTCCCACCTTATGCACAAAGTAAACTGGTACGAGTCATCGAAGGGCATGTGCTCGATGTTGCCGTAGATGTTCGCACCGGTAGCCCCACCTTTGGGCAGCACGTAACCGCCGAACTTAGTGGCGAGAACAAACATCAATTCTGGATACCCAGAGGATTTGCGCACGGCTTTCTCGTACTGAGTGAGCATGCAACCTTCTCCTACAAGGTAGACAACTACTATGCCCCTGAACATGATCGGGGGATAGCCTACAACGACCCCACACTGAAAATTAATTGGAGACTGCCGCAGCAGATGTTGCAACTCTCGGAAAAAGATCAAAATCAGCCTGTCTTGAAGCAGAGTGGAAGAGCCTTTATCTACGGAGATAAACTCTATGGGTAGGCAGCTACTCGTCATAGGCAGCAATGGTCAGTTGGGACGCTCACTGCAAAAAATAGTCAGCACCAGCAGCACCTATACCGAGATAATGTTCACCTTCGCAGGGCGAGAACAGCTCGATCTTAGTCACCCTAAACAGATCGCGGACTATTTTCAAAATAACCGTTATGACACCATCATCAACGCAGCCGCCTACACAGCTGTAGACAAAGCAGAGTCAGAGCCCGAACTGGCTGACCAGATAAACTATCAGGCTGTCGCCCAACTGGCAGAGATTGCAAAACAGCATCAAACAGCACTACTACACGTCAGCACCGATTACGTATTTGATGGCAACAACCACACCCCTTACCATGAAAATGAGTCACCACATCCACAAAGTGTTTATGGAAAGAGCAAGCTCAAAGGGGAGCAAGCGATGATAGAGATAGGCCCGCAGGGCTGTATCGTCAGAACAGGGTGGCTCTACTCCGAGTTCGGGCATAACTTCGTTAAGACCATGCTGCGTCTGGCACAAGAGCGAGAGCAGATCAACGTGGTTGATGATCAGATAGGTACCCCAACCTACGCCACCGACCTAGCGTATGCACTACTCAACATAGCAGAAACTAAGAACCAACCTCCTTTCCCTAGTAGGACAATCACTAAAAAGGGGGTGGAAACCTACCATTATGCTAACGAAGGAGTCGCAAGCTGGTATGATTTTGCACAAGCTATCTTTGAGATAGCGGAAAAATCCTGTAAAATTAATCCCATAGTGAGCGATCAATACCCTACACCAGCAAAGCGTCCCCACTACAGTGTACTCAGTAAACGTGCAATCAAACAGCAATTTCAACTTCAGATCCCATATTGGAGATCCTCCTTGAAACAGTGTCTGGAAGCCATTAACAACAATCATGGATAGACAACGCACCTTTCTCGTCACCGGTGGAGCTGGATTTATCGGCTCCGCAGTAATTCGACACCTCATTCGCGACACCACACATACCGTTATCAATGTAGATAAGCTGACCTATGCTGGTAACCTGGAATCACTACAAGAAGTTGATTCAGACTCCCGGTACCATTTTGAGCAGGTTGATATCTGTGATGATGTAGAGATTGCTAGAGTATTTCAACAATACAAGCCTGATATAGTGATGCACTTGGCAGCAGAGTCTCATGTAGATCGATCCATCGATGGCCCGGCAGAGTTTATCCAGACCAACGTAGTGGGTACCTCAACCCTGTTAGAGCAGGCACGAAACTACTACAATCAATTGCCTGCAAAGAAACAGGCCGGTTTTCGTTTTCACCACATCTCCACAGACGAAGTCTATGGAGACCTGCCGCACCCGGATGAGGTAACAGAAGAGGAGAGAGAAAATCTCCCTCTATTTACAGAGCAGACCCCCTACGCACCCAGTTCGCCCTATTCGGCCAGCAAAGCGAGCTCAGACCACTTGGTACGTGCATGGCACCGCACCTTCGGGTTACCTGTACTCATTACCAACTGCTCCAACAACTATGGCCCCTATCAATTCCCGGAAAAATTGATCCCGCTAGTGATACTAAATGCATTAGAAGGAAAACCCCTCCCCATCTACGGAAAAGGCAACCAGATACGGGATTGGCTCTACGTAGATGACCATGCCCGAGCTCTGGTGCTCTGCGCCATTCAGGGAGAAGTAGGAGAGACTTACAATATTGGTGGACATAACGAAAAGCAAAATATCGAAGTGATCTATGCTTTATGTGACGCACTAGATGAGATCAGGCCAAAAGATAGCTCTTACAGAGAACAGATTGCTTATGTCACAGATCGCCCCGGTCATGATATGCGCTATGCGATTGATGCCAGTAAAATAGAGAGTGAGTTGGGATGGAGGCCACAAGAGAGCTTTGAAAGTGGTATCAAGAAAACTATCCAGTGGTATCTGGGAAATGAAGTTTGGTGTCAGCATGTGCAAGATGGAAGTTACCAGCGTGAGCGATTGGGAGAGGTGGCCCCGAAAATTTGAACAGATCAATGAGTTGAAATTTGTCATGAGCAGTCACAGTGCTTCTCGAAGTTGCGATACAGCTGGAGGATACAAACTACCATAAACTGCATCAGTAAAGAGCTGTTGTGGTAATTGGATTTGTGTGAGTCGAGAGATTTACGTACCTAGGTTCATTTTGCCCTGACTTATTCAGAGGTTCCTTAACGCCCAGTTAAGTCGATTTTTGTGCCTTTTGAGATGTTATTTTTGCTAGAGTCACACCTTATTTTCTGTTGCGCGGTTTACTGCACGACATGGCGGTAGCGTGTTTAGGGGCTACGCCGAAGAAGACTTTAAACAACACTGTTTACGCGCTTGATGTCTCCACTATCGACCCCTATTTTCATGGGCCAAACTCTGTTCTATCAAGTCAGTAATGAAGCTGCATACGTTGATTGGCCTGGATGAGCACGATAAAATCAAAGCCTAGGTGCCTGTCCGAGAATAGAGAGCTGAATCATGACAATAGTGAGAAAAGGTAAATAATTATGAAGGCGGTAATCTTAGCAGGTGGCTATGGTACGCGGATAAGTGAAGAGACCGACAATATCCCCAAACCAATGATCCAGATTGGTCATAAGCCCATCCTCTGGCATATCATGAAGATTTACTCCTCGCATGGGATCAACGATTTTATAATTTGTTGTGGATATAAAGGTTATGTGATCAAAGAATACTTCGCTAACTACTTCCTTCACATGTCAGATGTTACATTTGATATGAAAGAAAATAAAATGGAAGTACACTGCGAACGGGCTGAGCCGTGGACAGTAACATTAGTGGATACTGGTGAGAATACCATGACAGGTGGACGAATTAAGAGAGTAGAGCGGTATCTTGAAGATGAGGATGCATTTTGTTTGACTTATGGTGATGGTGTTAGTGATGTTGATATAACAAAACTTATCACATTCCATAAACAGAAAAATACACTAGCTACGCTTACAGCAGTTTATCCGCCGGCCAGATTTGGTGCATTAAATATATCAGAAGGGAAGGTGCAAACCTTTCAAGAAAAACCAAAAGGCGATGGAGTAAGAATCAATGGCGGTTTTTTTGTTCTTTCTCCAAAAGTGATCGATCTAATTGATGGTGATAACACGTTTTGGGAACAAGGTCCAATGGAGGCGCTGGCTGATCAAAATCAAATGTCGGCCTTTGAACATGATGGATTCTGGCAGCCAATGGATACCCTTAGGGATAAAAAATATCTGGAAAAATTATGGGAGAGCAGAAGAGCCCCTTGGAGAATCTGGGGATGAGCTCAGGGTTTTGGAAAGAGAAGAAGGTCCTTGTCACAGGGCATACTGGCTTCAAAGGAAGCTGGCTTTCTATTTGGTTGCAACACCTGGGAGCAAAGGTGATTGGCGTATCATTAGATCCACCAACTAGTCCAAGTCTCTATCAACAGGCAAATGTTGCAGCAGGTATAACAAGCCTGAGAGAGGATATTCGCAACGGTAATGCACTAAAACAACTCTTTCAACAGCACCAGCCAGAAATAGTATTTCATCTGGCTGCGCAGCCACTTGTAAGATATTCGTATAAAGAACCAGTAGAGACCTACGAAACCAATGTAATGGGAGTGCTGCATGTCTTAGAAGCAATACGCAGCATCGATACAGTACAGGCAACTATCCTCATCACTACAGATAAATGTTATGAAAATAGAGAGTGGTACTGGGGATACAGAGAGATAGATCCCATGGGTGGGTACGACCCATACAGCAGTAGTAAAGGTGCAGCTGAGCTATTGATTGCCTCCTACAGAGAGAGCTACCTACCCAATATAGCATCTGTTCGAGCGGGTAATGTAATTGGTGGGGGAGATTGGGCGGAGGATCGCATAATTCCGGATATAATTCGGGCCTTCCAACAAAATAAAACGGTAGAAATACGCAACCCACATGCCGTTCGCCCATGGCAACATGTGTTAGAGCCTCTGGCGGGCTATATGCAACTTGCAGAACAATTATTTAATAATGCTGGAGAATATGCGGAAGCCTGGAATTTCGGGCCTAAAGAAGAAGATGCAAAACCAGTACAATGGATTGTAGAGCAGATGGCAATACAGTGGGGCAATAGTGCAAGCTGGAAAATAGATCAAGCAAACCATCCGCATGAGGCCAGCTATCTAAAACTTGACTGCTCGAAAGCTCGGGCAAAACTAAACTGGGAACCAAAATGGAGTTTGCAGACTGCATTACAGAAGATAGTTGAGTGGCATAAGTTAGAGTCTGACACAAATAACTATAAAAAAATCTGTATAGAACAGATAAAAGAGTATATGGAGTGTGAAAAGCGGTGAATAAAGATGAGTTAAGAGAGAAGATACTGGCTTTAGTTGAGCAGTTTGGTGAGTTAAGCTTAGAAAATACATATTTTAAGAAGGGAGAAAGTGTAATTCCTCCTTCGGGAAAAGTCATTGGCGGTAATGAGCTCAAATTTATGACCGATGCTGTACTTGATGCTTGGTTAACAACGGGGCGCTTCAATGAGCAGTTTGAATTTAACTTGGCAAAATATTTGGGAGTAAAATATGCGTTAAGCACCAACTCCGGATCATCAGCCAACCTCCTGGCATTTACAGCGTTAACCTCGCCAAAACTAGCTGAGAGGCAAATAAAACCTGGTGACGAAATTATTACTGTAGCGGCAGGCTTTCCAACAACTGTAAATCCAATCCTACAAAATGGTTGTATTCCTGTGTTTGTGGATGTTGAAATCCCAACCTACAATATAAATGTAGAGTTTCTAGAGCAGGCATACTCTAGTAAAACAAAGGCGATCATGTTGGCACATACGCTTGGGAATCCATATAACCTGAAAGCAGTAAAAGAGTTTACAGAAAAATATAACCTTTGGTTGATAGAAGATTGTTGTGATGCATTAGGAACAGAATACGAGGGGAAAAAGGTGGGGACTTTTGGAGATATAGCCACTCTCAGTTTTTATCCAGCACATCATATTACCATGGGGGAGGGGGGAGCTGTATTGACCAATAGTAGTAAATTAAGGAAAATAATTGAATCATATCGTGATTGGGGTAGAGATTGCTACTGTAAACCAGGTTGTGATAATACCTGTAAGAATCGTTTCTCACGCCAATTTGGTGGTCTGCCGGAAGGATATGACCATAAATACACTTACTCTCATTTAGGTTACAACCTTAAAATTACTGATATGCAAGCGGCTTGTGGCGTAGCGCAACTAGAGCGTATTAATGAATTTGTAGAAGCCAGAAAAGATAACTTCATCTATTTGTCAAAGAAATTGGAAAATCTTTCAGATTATTTGGTTCTTCCTGAAGCAACTGATAATAGCGAACCATCATGGTTTGGTTATCCTATTACAATCAAAGACAAGTCAGTGAAACGGGTTAGCCTTCTTGAGTTTTTAGATGAGAATAAAATTGGAACAAGGCTATTGTTTGCTGGAAATTTAACTAGGCAACCTTATTTTAAAAGTTTTAATTATAGAGTGATAGGTGATCTTGAAAATACAGATAAGATAATGAATCAAACATTTTGGGTTGGAGTTTACCCTGGAATTTCAATAGAAATGATGGATTTTATGTCAGAAAAATTAATAGAATTTTTTCGTAATTTAGCTGATAAATGAAACATTTATCTCTTGCAGCAAATAATGTACAAGGGCAGCCGATGTTTAAAATTCTGGACCAAGTACAAAAAATTGAGCGTACTGGGAGAGAAATACTTCATTTTGAATTAGGTGAACCAGACTTTGATACACCGTCTAATATTATAAACTCAGCATGTGACTCACTAAAATCTGGTAATACACACTATACAAATTCAATGGGCCTTTATGAACTTCGTGAAACTGTACAAAGTGCCACAAAAGAATCCCGCGGATTTACTCCTGAAATTAGTCAAATATTAGTGACGCCGGGTGCAAACTCAATTATATACCTTGCAGTTAGTTGTTTGGTAAATCCAGGTGAAGAGGTAATTATTCCAGACCCGGGTTTTCCAACCTATCACTCAGTAATTAGCTACTGTGGTGCTATACCAGTTACTGTGCCTCTGCATGAAGCTAATCAGTTCAGGCTTAACCCAGAAGATGTACGTAAAAAAATCACTGAAAAGACCAGGTTAATTATCATTAATTCTCCTAGTAACCCTACAGGTGCTGTGATGTCACCAGGCGAGATTAATGAAATAGGTAAAATTGCAATAGAACATGATATCTATCTATTGAGTGATGAAATATATGCACGATTAGTTTTTGATGGTGAGAACAAGTTTCATAGTCCAGCATGGTTAGATCAATGCAAAGAAAGAATAATTATTATCAACGGTTTTAGCAAAGCATTTGCGATGACGGGTTGGCGTCTTGGTGTTGCAATAGGCCCGGCAGAAGTTATAGAAAAAATGGGACTGGTTGTTCAAACAATCATCTCTTGCGTGCCGCCATTTATCCAATATGCTGGTATTGAAGCAATAAATGGAGACCAAACAGAATTAATCAATATGAAGGATCAGTACCAGCAACGAAGAAACGTTATTGTTGCAGGACTGAATAAAATAGATGGGATAAAGTGCATCAATCCAGACGGAGCAATGTATGTTTTTCCTAATATTAGGAGTACAGGCATGTCAAGTGATGAGTTTGCAAATTTTGTACTGCAAAAAGCAGGAGTAGCTCTACTTCCGGGTAATAACTTTGGCAGATTTGGAGAAGGTTATATTCGCATGTGTTATGTAAATTCAATGGATAAAATTACAGAAGCACTTGAAAAAATTAATAATGCACTATTGGAGTACAATAGATGAAAGATAATATGCGTGTCTGTGATCTCATTGTAGATTATTTCTATCAATTAGGTGTAGATACAATATTTACAGTCACAGGCGGAGGGGCAATGTTCTTGAATGATGGGCTAGCATCCCATGAAAGAATGAAAGCAATTTGTAACCATCATGAACAATCTAGTGCGATGGCCGCTGTTGGATATGCAAAATTTCGTAATGACTATGGCGTAGCTATGGTAACAACAGGGTGTGGTGCAACTAATGCTATAACAGGGGTGCTGGATGCATGGCAAGATAATGTTCCTTGTATTTTTGTATCGGGCCAGGTAAAAAGTAAAGAGACATGTCACAACGCAGATGTACCACTACGCCAATTTGGAGTTCAAGAGGCTGATATTGTTGCTGTTATTAAAACAATAACAAAATATTCTGTTATGTTAAGTGATCCAGAAGATATCCTTTTTGAACTGCAAAAAGCAACTTTTATTGCGAAATCAGGAAGGCCGGGCCCAGTATGGCTAGATGTGCCACTAGACATGCAAGGTGTAATAGTAAAACCCCAAAAAATAAAGCAATACACTCCTGATGTTGTGGCTAGAAAAATACCATCGCCATCAGTCAGTGAGATTAGAACGCTGCATACAATGTTATCTAAGGCAAAACGCCCAATTATAATTGCTGGTAATGGAATAAGGTTGGGGAACTGTAATGCAGAATTTAAAAACTTGGTTGAAACTTTAAATATTCCATTTGCAGTTTCATACCTTGCAGTTGATCTTCTACCCAGTAACCACCCAGAGTATGTAGGAAGATTGGGAATAAAGGGAGATCGTGCGGGTAACTTTGCAGTACAAAATTCAGATTTGGTTATTTCATTAGGTTGTCGGCTAAGTGTAGCCTTAACAGGTTTTGAATATCAATCTTTCGCACGAGAGGCTAAGCTAATTGTTGTTGATATAGACAAAGAAGAACACAAGAAAGGCACAGTGGAAATTGATGTCATGATACATTCAGACCTTGGGGAATTTTTTAGGGCGACTGGTAATATAGAAGCAAAACCAGAGTGGCTGCAATGGAGGGAGATGACTCATAAATGGAGAGAGCAGTGGCCGGTTGTCCTTCCAGACTATGCTAATGAAAAGAATGGCATCAATAAATATTATTTTATTGAAAAATTAATAGAGCAATTAGATGATGATTCGGTTGTTGTTTCTGATGCAGGATCAACTTACTATGTAACCTCACAGGCTCTCAAAATAAGAGCAAATCAAAGGTATCTTACATCAGGTGCTCAGGCAGATATGGGGTTTACGTTACCAGCAGCCATAGGCGCAGCTATAGCTAAAAAAGGAGAAGTAATAGGTATTACGGGTGATGGTTCTTTGCAGATGAACATTCAAGAGCTTCAAACATTGGTTCATTCAAATGTTCCGGTTAAATTAGTTGTTTGGAATAATAATGGCTATCTATCAATAAGAGCAACACAACGAAAGTTCTTTTCAGGAAGAGAACTGGGAACTGATTATAATTCAGGAATATCTTTCCCAAAAGTGGAAAAAATATCACAAGCTTATGGTATACCTTATTATAAGGCAGAAACATCAAGTAACCTGCCCGATATGATAAAGTCCCTACTTGACGAGACTGGGCCGGCTATATTGGAAGTAATGTGCCCGCATAACCAGGAAATTATACCTGCCGTAAGTTCGATAAAGCTTCCTAATGGAAAGATGGTATCGAAACCGTTAGAAGATATGTATCCATTTATGGAGAGGGAGGAGTTTTTGAAGAACATGATAATTTCTCCTGTTGATGAATGCTAAAAATAGCAATATTAGGTGCAACAAGCTATATTGCTAAGGATCTGATATTATCTTTTTCTGAAAAACATGAATATGACTTAAGTTTATTTTCGAGGAAATCACAGGTTGTTTCTAAATGGCTGGAGTGTAAGAATATCTTCAGACAGTATCTTGTAAAATCCTATGAAGAGTTTAATTTATGTTTAGAGTTTGATGTAATCATTAACTTTGTTGGTGCTGGTGACCCAGCCAGAGTAGCGAAAATTGGTTCATCGATTCTTGATGTTACATATCAATATGATGATATGGTGGTTAATTATCTGAAAGTACACCCAGAATGCAAATATGTGTTTTTGAGTAGTGGAGCAGTATATAATTCTAATTTTAATGAGCCTGTTAATGAAAATTCAAAATCAATAATACCAATAAATGGGATAAAACCAAAGGATTGGTATGGTATCTCAAAACTATATGCAGAATGCAGACATCGTGCTTTAGAGAGTTTTTGTATTATTGATGTCCGTGTTTTTAGTTATTTTAGTCATAATATTGATATATTGGCCAGTTTTTTTATGGCGGACATTGTCAGGGCGATACTGAATAAAAATATATTATGTGTTTCACCTGATGATATGGTTAGGGACTATATTGGCCCAGATGATTTTTTTCAATTAATAGAGAAGATAATAATAGCAAAACCAAGCAATGAAGGTGTGGATTGCTATACTGGGAATCCTGTTAGTAAGGTGGATATGTTGGTCGGAATTCAAGATAAATTTGGGTTAAATTATGAGTTTAATGATTCGGTAGATGCTGTTTCTCCAACGGGATTGAAAAGTATTTATTGTTCAAATAATAAAAATGCACACAAAAGATATGGATATGAACCTACTATGGATTCATTAGGAACTGTGCTTTATGAGCTTGATAAGGTGGCTCGTATAAAATGAGTATATGGAATTTAGAGTCTCCCATAAGTGGGTAATCCCCTCGCCTTTAGACGATTGATAAAAGATTGCGGCCAGTAAAGAAATGGCTATTCATGTAAGGTCAATAAACTGAGACCATGCGAACGTGCTGATCAGTATTTCACCACAGTTACCTGTGTGCCGAGCAGTACAGTACTTGAAGGGGAAAAACCTCATCAAAGCCTGTTCACAGTCTATATCAAAGTGGGTCTCTCATCATTAAGGTCAAAATTGAACACCATTTACTCCCAGCATGAATCTTCATTGAGTCCTATTTTGTTGATGTATTTAGTGTTTCAAGGCTTATCCAGTCAAGTAGTATTGAATTATTGAGAAATATGTGATGCTGACATTTGTTAAAAAACTAGTAAAAAGAAATAAATATATGATGTTGATTTTTAACATCTTAAAATATTTGAGAGGGAAGGCTTCTGTAACGACAATTGTTCCTGTATATTTTGATGGCTGGAAAATGGCAACAGGGACTCGCACTCCATGGCTGAATGGAGGAAGTAATTCTTTTTCGAGAGATTTTTCGGAGACAGACCTTCAACTTAAGGCCATGGTTTCTGAAAAAAAGATATTGCTCACCCAATTCAATTCGCAAAATGTTACTTCTGAGCTTGAAGGATTAACATGGAGGCACTTTATTGTATATTGGAGTACCACTTATGCTATTCAAAGTACAAAGTCAGAAAGAAAAAACTTGGCTGAATTTGGGGTATGCGATGGACTCACCGCATACTATGCGATTTCGGCAGCAAATAAATTAAAAACTTCATTTAATGCATATCTTTATGATTCATGGGAACCAATGAAAAGAGACCTTTTATTGGATAGTGAAAAAATGTCAACTGGTAGTTATTCTTATCTTGATTTAGAAAATACAAAAAGTAATTTAAGTCATCTGCGTGTGGAGCAGTTGGTATATAATAAAGGGTATATACCAGAGGTGTTCAGAAATGCTCAGAACCCAGATCAACTTGTCTGGATACATATAGATTTGAATTCTGCTATGCCAACAATTCAAGTGCTTGATAAATTTTGGGATCTACTCGAGGTCGGTGGACTCATCTTGCTTGATGACTTTGCATGGCCTGGCTATGAAGATACCCAAATTCAAGTTGAAAAATGGATTCAAAATAAAAAATGTAATATCCTACATCTTCCGACAGGTCAAGCGATTATTTTTAAACAAGGAGGAAGTGAATGAGACTTAAAAGACTTTTGTTAAGTAATTATATAGATTTTTACGCATTTATTAGCTAATAGTGGCTTATTATTGGATGGGTATTTACTTCATCATTCTTCGTTCAGTCTATTAGTGCAGGAAATTATCTTAACAAATAAGTTATTTAATTTAAGCTGAGGAGTTTTTCATTGAGAGTTTCTACCCAGAGCCAGGGAACCCCCTATTTGTTACTGTGTATCTGGCGCCACCTTAGTCGACGTCGTCAGCATCAATCTGTGTTATTAATTATATTGATGCTCGTTAGCGCAATCTCTGAAATAATAAGCTTGGGGGCTGTATTACCTTTTATTGGTATACTAACGGCACCTGATCGTGTATTCAATCATCCAATTGTATTGAGAATGTCTGAGGTTTTTGGGATTAATTCAGCGGATCAAATGATATTACCAATCACTATTATGTTCATTATAGCTGTGATGGTCGCGAGTTCGATCAGGTTGTTATTTTTATGGGCCAGTACGCGACTTGTTGCTGCTTTCGGCTCCGAACTCAGTATCGATGTATATCGACGCACCCTTTATCAGCCCTTCCAGGTTCATGTTGCCCGTAATAGCAGCGAAGTAATAAGCAGTATCGTGTCGAAAATTGATGGCGTGATATATGGAGTGCTGTCACCATTGTTAATATTTATTAGCTCAATCGTGCTGATAATTTCGATAGCGGTCTTTTTGATTGCTATTGATCCAATGGTAGCTATTTTGTCAATAGTTGGATTTGGGGTTAGCTACGGCCTAATCGCTTTAGTTTCACGTAATCAGTTAAGAAGCCAGAGTCAGCTTATTGGGTACCAGCAAACCCAAATAGTTAAATCTCTACAGGAAGGTTTAGGTGGCATCCGCGATGTACTACTAGATGGCACGCAGTCTGTTTATTGTGGAATCTACCATAATGCAGACTTTCCATTGCGGAGGGCAAAGGGAAAATTAGCCTTTATTGCAGGAAGTCCGCGTTATATTATGGAGGCGATAGGGATGACATTGATCGCTATTTTAGCATATGGACTTTCTAGACAAGTTGGGGGTGTTGCCACAGCACTTCCTGTTCTCGGAGTGCTTGCTCTCGGTGCGCAACGGGTACTTCCGGCCCTGCAAAATCTTTTTAGCGCTTGGGCGGGCATCGTTGGTAGCCGCTCCTCGTTAGTCGCTGTTGTTGAATTGCTTGAACAACCGATGCCGGTAGAAATACAACCGCATGATACAGTGCCACAAGGGTTTCATGACTCAGTTCGTTTTGATGCTGTAAGTTTTCAGTACATCAGTGATGGCCCTTGGGTAATAAGTGATCTTAATCTGAATATAGTCAGGGGGGCTCGAATTGGTTTTGTCGGGAGTACCGGAAGTGGCAAGAGCACATTGCTGGATCTGTTGATGGGATTATTAACGCCTACTGAAGGGGAGCTTCTGGTAGATGGCGATCTTCTCAGAGGTGCACGACTCAGAGCTTGGCAGCAAACTATTACCCATGTGCCTCAAAATATCTATCTGACAGATAATACTTTAGCTGAAAATATTGCTTTCGGTGTTCCGTACGAAGCAATCGACATGAATCGTGTTAGGGAAGCTGCATCTCAGGCACAAATGGTGGATTTTATTGATCGTAGTCCTGATGGATATCAGACCGTTGTAGGAGAGCGTGGTGTTCGATTATCTGGTGGGCAGCGGCAGCGTATTGGTATCGCTCGCGCTCTTTACAGAGAGGCAAATGTATTGATTTTTGACGAGGCAACCAGTGCCCTTGATAATGCTACTGAGCAATCAGTTATGGATGCTATCGATGGGCTTAATCGTGACCTAACTGTATTAACAATTGCTCATCGCGTTACGACAGTGAGAATGTGCGACATCATAGTTCAACTGGAAAATGGTCGAATTGTAGCGCAAGGTACCTATGACCAGCTGATTAAAAACAGTAAAAGCTTTCAGAAATTGACGAATGTAAAAAGTAAAAATGGAGTAGATGTGGTTTTATAAATGCATCTAGAAATGATATTGTATAAGCATAAAGTGTACCATGACAGTATAATTAATAAGGTTCATGTATGAATAATAGAAAGCTAATTGAGATCTTTTTATCCACCCCAAAGTTGTCTATAAAAAATAGCTCATACTTTGAAATATATGAATCTGTTTTTAATTCATATATTGGTAAGCCAATTACGTTTATGGAGATTGGAGTGTTTAATGGTGGTTCTTTACATATGTGGAAGGAATACTTCGGAGATGCTGCGAGAATTATTGGAGTAGATCTCAATCCTATTGCCCTGGAACTAGAAAAAGATGGTTTTGAGGTTTATATTGGTGACCAGGAGAGTAAGGATTTTTGGCAAGAATTAAAGAGAAAAGTAGGTAATGTTGATATTATCCTAGATGATGGTGGTCACAAGAATGGTCAGCAGATAGCCACGTTATTTAATGGTGTTGATTTAGTTAAAAATGGTGGAATTATTGCGATAGAAGATACTCATACAAGCTACTTTAGGCGCTTTGGAAATCCAAGCCGATTTTCATTCATTAACTATTCAAAAAAAATAGTCGATGTGATGAATTCAAGGTTTCAGTTTGTAAGACCAAAAAAATCGAAATTTTATAATTATGTGTGGAGTATTAATTATTTTGAGTCAATCGTAATTTTTAATATTGATAAGTCAAAGTGTATTACAAGTTCTCCTATTTCCAATCAAGGGGAGTCGATTGGTGCAATTGATTTTAGAAATTACTCAAATGGATCTGCGAGGTTTTTATTGAAATTAGAGGAGTGGATTAATTCGTTTAAGGTGATAAGACGGGTACAAAGGCTGGTATCGAAAATATTTGACTTGATAATTTATATATACGAATTCTTCAGTGATATTAAATTAATTAAATATTTTAAATAAATATGAAAATTTACCTATGTACTACCGCCACTTCAAAAGATTATAAGAGTTGGTCGAATATCCCTTACTTGTTGCATAAGAATCTTCATGATAAAGGTTATTATGTTATTAATGTTGTTTTAAGGGAATTGTTCCCGATTAAGTTTTTATATAACCTTCCTCTAAGGGTGTTGATAAAGTTTTTTGGTTTCAGAACAACCTATTACTATGTAAGAACACCGCTACATTTTTTCTTTACTTACCTTTATAGTCAATATATTAGGTATGCATCGAAACCTGATGACGTGATGATCGTACAGGGATTTTCATACCCCCCACATAACAAAAAAAATCGGATGTTAATTTTGGGAGATTGGCCATCAGCTTACCTGTTTGAAAAGTTTCTTAAGCGCACTCCCAGCCGGTATGAGATGAAGTCAATTGAACGAGAAGATCGGGTTATTGAAATGGCGGATGCGGTTGTTACTTTGTTCCCGGATGCTCATAAGTACATGCTTCAGCGGTATAAAAATAAAAATATCTACTACTTCGGGAATGTTGTCAATATTGATGATGAAGTGAATATATCTCCGGATATTTTAAGCAAGAAAGAAAAGTCAATAAAACTTTTATTTGTAGGTCAGGCTTTTTATATTGATGGTGCGAATGAATTAATTACAGCCGTTGAAAATTTAAGGGCGTGTGGATATGAGCTGGACGTGGATATTGTTGGTATTGACTCCAGCTTGCTAAAACAAAGATTTGATTGGCTTTCAATTCATGGTTACCTAGATAAAGGTATCCAGATGGATAAAGATAAATACTATGATTTGCTGGAGAATGCCAAGCTCTTCGTAAACACTACGCCTGGGTGGAATGCGTTTCAAGCGACTTTAGAAGCCTTGTATTTTTATAATCCGATTGTAGTTAGACCAAATGAAAATCTTGCTCAAACTTTTCCGATGTTAGAAAGCTTTAGTTACAAGGTAGGTGACAAGGAGGGTAGCTTGGAGGAGGAGATAATCAAAAGTTTTGATCTTTGCGATGAATATCTGGAAAAATGCAGGAAATCGCACTTGGCTGTAAAGCCATATACCTGGAACAGTTTCACTGATAATTTACTTGGGTTGCTCAAATGAACAAAAATTTTACGGCAATGATATACACTTTTAACGAAGAGCGCCGATTGCCATATGTCTATGAGAACTTGAAGAATTTTTGTGGCATTATTGTTTTTGATGGTGGAAGTACTGATGGCACATTTGATTATTGTAAAAAACACAATATCGAGTTTGTATCAAGGCCTAAAGAAGATAAAAACTCTGAAATTATGGATCTGTCTAGATTTAGTTGTGCGTTAAAATATACACCTACAGAATACGTTATGCATGTATATTGTTCACATTTTTATCCTGAAGCACTGTTGAATTATTTCTCCAAAGTTGCAGATGAAAATGAGCTTTCTGCTGTTTATCATGATGTCATTGTGTATCGCTATGGAGTAATTGTTCATAAGCCATTTGTCAGACGTATTGCATCAGCTTGTGTTTTTCACAAGAAAAGTATAATAACCTATGAAGGCTCCGTGATCCATGATGAATTAGCAATTAAGTTTGATAAAACCAGCATGGTTCGCCTTAAGGCAACTGATGATCTATCTATGCACCTATTTCTGGATGATGACTGTAGTAGTTTAACCACAAAAACAGTGAAATATACCGATTTAGAAGCGAAACAAAAATTTATGGCGGGGGTGAAAATTGGTTTTTGGGGGTTACTTTTTAAGCCACTATGGAGATTTGTTTTTGCATATTTCAGACTGGGTTCGATAATACGTGGTGAATCAGGTTTAGTCTATTCAATTTTAAACTTGGTTTATGACTTCCAAGTTAGTATTAAGCTTTGGGAGTTAAGAAATGGTTTGGATAGACAGGGAGTGTTTAGGGAAAATCATTTGGTTCGAACAAAACTGAATAAGGATGTTAATGATTCATTAAGAGTATAGGTTGAGAGTTTCTTGTTATAAAAAAGTTTTTTATAACATTGAGAAGTAATAAAAAATTGATAATATCGTAGGTGTTTAATGGAAGTTCTTAAAAGAAGTTCACATGGATATGTGCAGGATCCAACTAAAAATTTAGGGTTAGAAAAATATAATGGGCATGGAAGCGATGATATAGTACTAATTATTGCAGCTTTCGACGCGCACTTCGGATGCTGGAATCAATTTAATTTAAGTGATCAAGAAATTGACAGAATAAAAAAAAATAAAGTTGTCCGTCTTGAGTTCGAAGAACCCAATAAGTTTTTTATAAGAGAAAATTTTGATGATTATGATCATGAATTTTATAAAATATTTACTCTTTGCCCGTATACTGCTAAATATTTGAATTCTCAACAAGGATGTAGAAAGAGAATACCTATATTTTTTCCTTTTAATGATAGCTATACACCGCGCGTGACTGATAAGATATATGATATTATTTACACAGGTCATATCGTTTCCAAACAGATTCTTCGTGATATAAAAACATGCAGCCAATTTAGTTATCGTCTAGTATCTAACTCAACGCATGAGCTTGTCACAGATAGAAGTGTTGATTATGAAAAGAAATTATCTTTAATTTCTCAATCTAGAATTACTCTTGTTCATAACCTATTATCTCCAACTTTTCATCATCTTTGGAATGTATGGCAATACCCTGAATGGAAAAAAAATCAAGCCTTTAAAGAGCTTCCGACGCCTTGGCAAGTAGTTAGATTTTTTACAAACAGGTCTAGCATGCTAGTGCCGCAACTAAAGTCAAGAGTTTTTGAAGCAGCATTCTCTCGCTCCTTGATTTTATGTAAAAAGGACCCATTCAATGTGATTGAAAATTTTTTTGACGAGGGTAAAGAGTTTATTTACTTTGAGGAGGGGCATTTGGCGAAAACTATTGATGAAATTCTTGAAAACTATGATGATTATCAACAGGTCATAGAGAATGCTTTCGAAAGAGCAAATAAAGAATACACAACAGATGCTTTCTTTAATAAATTTTTAAAAAATATTGTATGAATAAAAAATATATTATTATCACTTCCATTTTTTCACCAACAGAAGCAGTGGAAAAATTTTCCAAGTATCCAGACTGGAATATGATTGTTGTAGGCGACAAAAAAACGACTGAAGACTGGTCATATCCAAATGTGGAATTCATCTCAGCTTCAGAACAGCTGAAAATGGATTCACCTTTTGTAAAGTCACTTCCTTGGAATAGTTACACAAGAAAGAATATTGGTTACGCACGTGCAATTTCCCGTGGAGCACAAGTTATATATGATACTGATGATGACAACATGCCACTGGATAATTGGATTAGAGAGCCTTCATTTGAGGTAAAAGAAGAGGTCATCGATAAGCCAGCTTTTGTAAATATTTATTCATTCTTTACTGAGATGCCTGTCTGGCCACGCGGCCTTCCGCTGCAATGTATTCTTGGGCCAGTTCCCAGCACAATAAATCCTAAGGAACCGTCCAAGGTCGGTGTCTGGCAGTATTTGGCGGATGAAGACCCCGATGTTGATGCTATTTATCGTTTAACAAATAATACACCAGTTTATTTTAATAAGCGAAAACCATTTGTTTTGGATAAAGGTGTCTGCTGTCCTTTTAATTCACAAAATACCTATTTTCGAAGTGAGGTTTTTCCATTACTTTACTTGCCGAGTACTGTGACATTTAGATTCACAGATATATTGAGGGGGTTAGTTGCGCAACCAATTTTGTGGGCAGCAGGTTATCGTTTGGGGTTTGGTGAGGCCACTGTGATTCAGAAGAGAAATCCACATAATTATCTTAATGATTTTGAATCTGAAGTTCCTGGATATCTATTTGCTGAAAAAGTAGTGATATTGGCGAAAGAAAGTGTCTCAGATAATTGTTCTATTTCTGAAAATCTTGTCTCTGTATATGAGGCTTTGCAAAAGAATAAAATCGTCACAGAGTTAGAGCTAAAAGTTTTGGAGTTATGGTTGAAAAATTTTACTGAGAACAGTTAGCATGATCTGTTCGAGTTTTATTGACAGTATTTTATTGCCTAGATTCAGACATTAAGTGCAATTCATAAATGGTGGTAAGATGATAAATATAAAGGAGTTAAGTTGATATGCCAATAATCTCTGTGTGTATCCCAGCTTACAACCGACCCGAGGTCCTTCCCCCATTGCTGGACTCGATTCTGGAACAGGACTTCATTGATTATGAAATTGTAATCTGTGAGGATAAATCACCAATGCGGATGAAAATTGCTGAGGTAGTGGAGAGTTACTCCCGTAAGTTTCCTGGACGAATTTCTTATTTTGAAAATGAAACAAATTTGGGCTATGACGGAAATTTGCGTAACTTGTTTGAAAGAGCAAAAGGGCAGTATTGCTTTTTCATGGGTAATGACGATTTAATGTGTTCAGGTGCCTTGTCTACGGTAGCCAGTGCGCTAAGTCGGCATCCAGAGGTAGGTGTGGTTTTGAGAAGTTATGCTTCCTTCGATGACACTCCTGACAATATTTCCCAGGTGTTCCGATATTTTGATGAAGAAAAATTTTTCACGGCTGGAGAGGAATCAATTGCTACAATTTATCGCCGTTCTGTAGTGATTCCAGGCATGGTAATTCATCGTGAGGCAGCACTAAACTTGACCACGGATCGTTTTGATGGATCGCTGCTTTATCAGTTATATCTTGTTGCAAATATTTTGGTAACAAAAAACGCCGTATTCTTACCGGAAATTCTGGTTCTTTACCGTAATGGTGGTATTCCAGAGTTTGGCAATAGTAATAAAGAAAAAGGGAAGTTTGTACCAACCGAACAAACACCTGCTTCGTCAGTATGCTTTATGCGGGGAATGTTGGAGATTGCGGCATATACTGAGAAAACTAGAAATGTATCCATTTACCATCAAATCTTGCGTGACATCGGTAATTATTCTTATCCAGTCTTAGCAATACAGGCAAAGCGCCCGTCGCGGGTGTTTATGAAATATGGATATGATCTTGCAAAAATGGGGCTATGGAGATACCCCTTATTCCATTTGTATTTTTGGACCCTACTTCTTGTAGGCCCCACGCAACTGGATAAACTGATTATATTCCTAAAGGCTAGAATAGGACATACACCCAGATTTGGAGTAGCAGCCAAAAGACTGAGATAGGTTTTTTAAATTATAATTTTTATGGCCTTAACACAGAAAAAAAAAATAATTACGCGCATAAAAGGTGGTCTTGGCAACCAGCTTTTTTGTTATGCATCAGCAAGACGGCTCGCACTTGTTAATGACGCAGAATTAGTTATTGATGATGTCAGTGGATTTGCATACGATAAAAAATATAAAAGGTCCTATGCATTAGATGCATTCAACATTAAGGCAAGGAAAGCCACACCTTCTGAGCGCTTTTTCCCATTCGAAAAAGTTCGTAGAGCCATAATTCAACGGATCTCTAAATATAGTCCACTTGCCAAGCGGCGCTATATTTTGCAGGATAGTGTGGAGTTTGATTCTGAATTAGTAGAACTCAGACTACAATCCGAGGAGACTTACTATGATGGGTTTGGTCAAAGTGAGCGATATTTCTCTGATGCGGAAGATGTGATTAAGAATGATTTAAAAATTACTCCGCCAACTGATGAGTACAATCAAAAAATGGCAGAAAAAATTAAATCTTCAGAAGCGATAGCATTGCATGTGAGATGGTTTGATAGAGATGATTCTGAATCTAACAATAATATTTCAATTGATTATTATAGTAAAGCGATTAAGGAAATATTGAATGTAACTAATCAACCCCATTTTTTTGTTTTTTCGGATAACCTTGATGCAACTCAGGATAAGCTTGAAGGCATAATGTCTTGCCTTAATAAGACTTATGTTAGTCATAACGAATCTGAAGTCATGGCTTATGCAGACATGTGGTTAATGACACTATGTAACCACTTTGTAATTTCTAATAGCACTTTTGGTTGGTGGGCTGCATGGCTAGGTGAAGTAAGAGGTGAAAGTGAAGTGATCGTTCCAGCCCTTAAAATACCGGCGGAGCATAATATTACAGCTTGGGGGTTTGATGGTTTGATCCCAGCCAGGTGGACGCTATTATGATTGGATCTTCAGAATCTGTTGATGCTATTATTCCTGTCTATAATGGTGAGAATACTATAGCAAAGGCCATAGAAAGTGTTGAAAATCAAACAAATGCAAATATAGGTAAGATAATTATTGTAAATGACGGGTCAACTGATGCAACCGTTTCTATAATTCGGTCACTAAATATTCCTAATGTAGAATTGATTACAACGCTTAACCGGGGAGTTGCTTCTGCACGTAATACGGGAATCTCAGCATCTAAATCAGAATGGATTGCATTTCTAGATTCTGATGACTCATGGTTAAATAATAAATTGGAAAAACAACTATCGATAGCAAAAAAATATGATGTTAGTTTTATATGCAGTGCAGCAACTCTTAATGGCAAAAAAACAGAAGGAAAAATTTCCTCCCTTTCTCTATGGCGAGGTAACTTTATTGCGACGAGTTCTGTTGTAATGACAAGGGAGCATGCGAGTAAAATCAACCCATTGTTCAGCTTAAATATGACATTTGCGGAAGATTATGCAACTTGGTTCAAAGTACTTACAGTCCATTCTGGATACTTTACTCCAGAAATTCTGACAAAATATGATCTAAGTATAAGACCTCATTATAAATTAGGGATCACATTTATGAATTTCACAATATTGCTGAAGGAATGCATTTTGTTTCTTCTAATGAGCAAGATACCGGTCTATAAGAAAATTGTAGGATCTATAGTTTTGGTATCAGGTATTTCGATCTCTGTATTAAGTGTTATTAAAAGGTTTGTATCTGTTTATATTCCAAGACACTAAGTTTCAAACACGTTTTGATGCTTGATGCTTGATGCTTGATGCTTGATGCTTGATGCAGGTCGGGGAGTTTTTCAAACATATTTTACAGGGTAGTTTGAACTACTTACAATGTGACATGATAATTATTTTAGGTGTAAATAAAATTTTATATGAAAACTAATTCAATATTGATGTCAATTTTCCTTAGTCTCAAAATGAAACGCTTAGCGTGGGCATTCCGAAGGTTGCATTGTCCAGTGCCCAAAGATGCACTTGTTTTAGAGGTTGGGTCAGGTGGAAATCCATATTTTAGGGCAAATATTCTGGTTGATGCATATACATCAACCAGAGAGAGACACTGGGCTCCGTTAATAACAGACCGTCCGTCAGTAATTGGGTTTGGTGAATCTTTGCCTTTCAAGGATAAGGCATTCGATTTCGTTATTGCATCTCATGTTCTGGAGCACTCTTCTGAACCTGAACAATTTATCAGTGAGCTTGAGCGAGTATCAATGGCAGGATATATAGAAACACCAGATGCTTTTATGGAGCGGATAAATCCATATTGGGATCATCGTTCAGAGGTTACAGATCGCGATGGGGAGCTCTTGATCCGGAAAAAAAAATACTGGTATATTGACTCAGACTTAGTGAGTTTGTATGAATTTTCGGCAAAAAAAATAATTGCACTGAAAACGATAGTTGATGAACCATTCGTGTTTCATACGCGTTTCTACTGGAAAAATAAAATATCATACAAGATACTTAACCCGAATACTGATTCTAGTTGGCCTGCACCAGTTTTTGCTCACACCACGAAATTATCCACAAGTTTACGCGCAAAAATTGGAAAATTTGTTCTATATTTAGCAAGGTTATTCCTTTCTCAGAACAAGCGAAATAGGAAAATAAATATTGAATCGTTGTTAATTTGCCCATCCTGCAAATCTCATGATCTTGTATTTGAAAGTGAGAGTATTCAATGCACTTCATGTTCCTGCACATATCAAATTAACCATGGGGTTCCTGAAATGACCCCTTCAGTAATGTTGAACTGTATGGAGTTATGATATTATAATAATAAGATATTTAATTTTATTTTTCATTTATTAAACGGCAAAACCAAATGAAATATTGCCAGCGTTAACTGTAAGGATTTATTGATGTATTCTTCTGCACCCCTATTTTCAATATTAATACCAACCTGGAATCGACCACAATTATTAGCGGGTTTGGTTGAGCGGATCAATCTATCCAAGCATGATGATGTTGAGATAGTTATCGTTGATGATAATTCAGAAGAAGAAAATTGGTTAAAATTAAAAAAAATTGCCTTATTACATGATAATGTAAGATTATATCGGAATGAACAGAATATTGGTCTGACTTTAAATTGGAATAAAACAATTGAGTATGCCAGAGGTACTTGGCTAAGTTTTATTTGTGACGATGATATTTACAAGGAAGATGCTTTTTCAAGAATAAGAATATTGATAAAGGATATTACGGAGCCATGTTTAATTCTACAAAGTTTTGAAATTGAAATGGATACTGAATGGTTAGAAAAAGGTTCTGAAACTGCTAAGAGTACGACTCTTCCTCCTGCATCTGGTCAATTTTGGCACAGAGAGATAACCAACAAACTTGGTGGTTTTGATGTAAGGGTAAAATATTGTCCTGATGCTGAGTTTTGGCTCCGAATGGCATATCATTATCCTGTTTTAAAAGTAAAAGATTTTTTTGTGATTCCTAATCAACATGATACAAATTACATGTGGGAAATCTTTAGAAAGCCAGATCTTTTAGAAAATGTTGCCTTTTCTATTAAAATAAGTTCTAAACATACACTTGGTAAAGATTACGATAATCCATCTATCTTAGAAAATGCCATAAATGATGGTATATGGGAGACACTCCGAACAATTATAAATAATACTTTCCTGGAAAAAGGGAAAATGGATATTTTTAATAATTACATAATCATGTTTATAAGAACTTCTTTCAAAATGAAACGAAAGATAAGAATGGTAAAAGTTTTATTAAGATTAGTACTTTATAGATTTTATCGGCCAATAAGACCTTCCGTAAAAAAAATAAAATATTTTATGAGTAGCTTAAGAGTCTGAAATTTGTTATCAAGAATAATTTGATTATTATGCTCTTATGCTGCTTGGTTAACCTGTAAGTGATTTGATTCTAGAGGCAGTATGAGGGAAACTATTCTTCTAGATAGTTAGTACTCCGACAACATTGTTTTGACCGTCTCAGAACTCTCGCCTCGAGTTCAAGACAAGGCGCAGTCATGCTGGCATAGTCACTCTATGTCAAATGGCTGTAACGCTGTATTGGGCTCGGAGCGAGGTTCCCTATGGGTAAGTCTGAATGGGGTCATCTGCTTCGTTGTCCTCTCTTGAATTAACCACGGTTATCCTTAGATGACCTTGAATGCCCAATGGCATTCATAGTGTCAGTCCTGCGTTCGTCCGCCTTGCAGCTCACCCCATTCAGCCTTACTGAGATGGTCAAAACAATGTTGTCGGAGTACTAGCCTATAGATGAGAAGTGTCTCGCACTTTAGTTCAATTCGTTATAATATGATGTTTTATAAATTGTAACCATAATATATGGAGTAAACAGTAATGACGTTGCCTGATGTGCCAGAAAATAAAACGGAGCGGAAGGGTTTTTTTAATTTAGTCAAGGTTTTTTTGAGGCCTTTCATCTATCGTTTTAGGAACAAACGCCTTTTGAAGAAGTGGTCACACCATGCTGATCCTAGGTCATTTAACTGGGAATGGGAGTCGATGAGCGTTAATAGAATTGACGTTGTACAACTATTGATTAGCAAATTTGAGGACCCTACCTATCTAGAGATTGGATGTGCTGGGAATGAGTTGTTTGATTCAATTAATATTTCTAAAAAAATCGGAGTAGATCCGGCTTCTGGTGGAAATGTGAGGAAGACATCTGATGCTTTCTTTGAAAATAATAACAATCGATTTGATGTTGTTTTTATTGATGGACTTCATGAATATGAGCAAATCAGAAGGGATTTCATTAATTCCATTAAATATCTTAATGATGGTGGATGGATTGCTATTCATGATATGTTGCCTCGTAATTGGATTGAGCAGCATGTTCCAAGTGTGTCGATGGCTCAATGGACTGGGAATGGCTGGAAGATAGGATTTGAATTATTAGAAACTTTGGGTATCGAGTTCAAGATACTAAAACTTGATTGTGGTGTTGGTGTAATTAAGGTGATCGATTCCAATGCAGTGTTAAAAGACTTAAGAAATGATCTATCACAAAAAGAGTTCTCTTATTTTTATGAAAATTTCAGTAAACTGCCGGTAACAGAGTGGAGTGATGCTCAGGAGTGGCTTCGGTCATAAGGTTTTTATTATGAATCCAGAGGGTAGTCATTGATGCTGTTAAAATGGTAATTTTAACCTCGCTTCTTCCTGATCTGTATGGACTGACTTCTCTTGATATTTGAGAAGTTGCTCGGCTTCTTCAATGATGTTTTGTGCAATGAGGAACACAAGTGATTGATCAGATGTGCCCAAGGCAAAAATCTGGCATGGTTACATCAAGACATGTGTGAAAAATATTCGGATGGTTTTGTGGTTGGAATAGATGCAACTAATCTGCGTCGTGGTGGTGGGGTTACTCATCTTATTGAAATTTTGAGTGCAACTCAGCCTGAAAATCACAGTATTACTAAAGTTGTGGTCTGGGGAGGGGGGCAGACTCTAGCTAAACTCAAAGACCAAGACTGGCTGGAAAAAGTAAACCCGGCTGCATTAAATCGAGGGTTGTTTAGCAGAATATGGTGGCAACGGTTTAGTCTTTCCCGGGCTGCTCTTGCAACAGGGTGTAATGTGCTTCTTATCCCTGGAGGAAACTACACCGGCAGCTTCAGGCCTATTGTTACAATGAGTCAAAATCTCTTACCCTTTGAGTGGCGAGAGCTTCGTCGCTATGGGGTTACGTTCACTAGCCTAAAACTGATTTTGTTACGTTTTATACAGTCTCGCAGTTTCCGGGGTGCGGATGGAGTTATTTTTCTCACTAAATATGCCCGGAAAGCTGTGTTGAACGTAACAGGTGAACTTTCAGGGAAGACGGCCATCTTTCCCCATGGAATTAGTGTTCGATTTCAGATGAAGCCAAGAGTTCAATTCCCAATTAAAGATTATAACGAATCAAAGCCATATCGTTTGATTTATGTTTCTATCATTGATCAATACAAACATCAATGGTACGTAGTTGAGGCAGTTCACGCTTTGCGGGCTAGGGGCTTTCCCCTGGTTCTTGAACTGGTAGGGCCTGCTTACCCTCCTTCTTTGATCCTTTTGAAATCAGCTATTAAGCGTTTTGATCCTGATGAGAATTGGGTGCACTACTGCGGATCGGTTTCCTATGATGCTTTACATAAAATGTACGCGGAAGCTGATGTTGGAATTTTTGCTTCTAGCTGCGAGAACTTACCGATTATTCTTCTTGAAACGATGGCAGCGGGGTTGCCCATTGCCTGTTCAAATTGCGGGCCTATGCCAGAGGTCTTAGGCGATGCAGGCGTGTACTTCAATCCTGAGAACCCGGTAGAATTGGAGGACGCAATTCACAAACTTATTATTTCCCCTGAGTTGAGGAGTGAAAAGTCGAAGGCTAGCTTTAAAAAGTCTCAGCAATATACATGGAGGAGTTGCGCAGAGCAAACATTTGGATTTCTGCGTAACATAAATGACTAGAGCTTGTCCCTCCGATAATTTAAGTTGTAGCGAGGGGAAGCTAAATTTGACCATATTTACCCATACTTTTCGGGACAGGAACATAGTGACTCTAGGGTTTGTCTTAGTACTGAAAGGACTGTCATACGCGTTCCATAGATCCATAATATTTAATGTACTGAGTTGTGGATTTATATTGCTCTGAACTTTGGATTAATGGATTGTTAGAGGTGCTCTAGACTGAAGTTGTAAGGAAATGTCGTTCGTGATCTGGGTGTGAGGAGATGTGCGTGATACCATCTTATAGCCTGCAGAGCTGTTTTTGATATTCTAAATTGAAGTTCTCTAAGGAGTGAAATGTTTTCAAATAAAACTTTATTAATTACTGGTGGCACTGGTTCATTCGGAAACGCAGTACTGCGTCGTTTTTTGGAGTCAGATATTTCTGTAATACGTGTTTTTAGTCGTGATGAAAAAAAACAGGATGACATGCGTAAATATTATAATAACCCAAAACTAGAATTTTATATTGGTGATGTACGTGATTATCAGTCGGTGTTGAATGCAGTACGTGGCGTTGATTATATCTACCATGCAGCAGCACTGAAGCAAGTTCCTTCTTGTGAATTTTATCCACTTGAGGCGATTAAGACCAACGTGCTTGGTACGGAGAATGTACTTGAAGCGGCGATCTGTTCAGGTGTTAAACGTGTGATGTGCTTGAGTACGGATAAGGCTGTTTATCCCATCAACGCTATGGGGATTTCCAAAGCGATGATGGAAAAGGTGATAGTGGCAAAATCACGCGGCAGTAAATCTACAGTCATATGTGCTACCCGTTATGGCAATGTGATGGCCTCGCGTGGTTCGGTGATTCCTCTGTTCGTGGAGCAAATTCGCGCACGTGAGCCAATTACAATTACAGATCCTAATATGACACGGTTTATGATGACACTAGATGATGCAGTTGATTTGGTGTTGTATGCTTTTGAGCATGGCAAACCAGGGGACATTTTTGTGCAGAAGGCACCGGCGGCAACCATCAAAACGTTAGCTGAAGCACTTAAGGGCTTGATGGACGTACCGGAGCATGAGATTAATGTTATCGGCACGCGCCATGGTGAAAAGCTCTATGAAGCATTGTTGAGTCGTGAGGAAATGGTGGCAGCACAGGATATGGGTGGGTATTACTGTGTTCCACCTGACCTACGGGATTTAAACTATGGTAAGTTTGTTGAGCAAGGGGAGATCAAAATCTCTGAAGCCATGGATTACAATTCACACAACACAACGCGCTTGGATGTGGAGGGAATGCAGGCGTTGCTCATGAAACTGCGCTTTATGCAGGCGATCATGCATGGTGAAGAAATGGAAGCTGAGGAATGAAACCATGAGTGAGGAGCATCCGATGCGCGTCTTGGTAACTGGAGCGCAGGGTTTTATTGGTAAGAATCTCGCTGTCCACCTGAATGAGTGGAGTAATACAGAGGTTTTATCATTTACTCGTGGCGGTAGCATGGATGATCTCGCTGTACTGGTGGATCAGTCTGACACCATAGTACATCTGGCAGGTGAGAATCGCCCTATAGATAATGCTGACTTTGCCATAGTTAATACGGACTTGACTCGTATATTATGCGAAGCTATTCGTGCCACTGGACGCAATATTCCTTTGATTCTGGCATCGTCCATTCAAGCTGAACAAGATAACCCTTATGGACAAAGTAAACGTGTTGCTGAGCAGGTGGTTGAAGCTTTTGTAACTGAGACAGGCAATCATGCTGTCATTTTTCGTCTTCCGGGTGTATTCGGAAAATGGTGCAAGCCAAACTACAATTCTGTGGTTGCAACCTTTTGTCACAATATTGCCCGTAATCTTCCGGTCCAGATCAACGATCCGTCTGCTGTTTTGCCATTGGTTTATGTTGATGATGTAATTGATCAATTTTCACACTTTTTAAATAGTTCTAAGCCGGGTTTACAGTATGGCGAAGTGATCCCCGAATATTCCATAACCCTGCATGATCTGGCTGAGCAAATTTATGCTTTTCAAAATTGCCGTACGACTTTGATGTCAGAGAGAGTGGGTGCAGGGTTAACCCGAGCACTCTATTCCACTTATGTGAGTTATCTACCACCTGAACAGTTTGTCTATGACCTGCCGGAATACGGTGATGAGCGTGGTACTTTTGTTGAGATGTTGAAGACCCCGGACTGTGGGCAGTTTTCACTCTTTACTGTACATCCCGGCATAACGCGTGGTTCTCACTACCATCACAGCAAGAGTGAAAAGTTTTTGGTGGTCAAGGGGACGGTATGCATGCGTTTTCGACATATTGTTACCGGAGAAACCTGTGAGATGACCATGTCGGGCAATAAACCGCAGGTGATAGATAGTATCCCCGGTTGGGCGCATGATGTCACTAATATAGGTGATAGCGAGGCAATAGTTATGCTCTGGGCCAATGAAGTATTTGATCGTGAGCGACCAGACTGTATAAATTGTCAGGTCTGATACAGAAAAAATATGAAAAAACTTAAAGTGTTAACAGTAGTGGGTACGAGACCTGAGATCATCCGTTTGTCTCGGGTACTGGTACGTCTGGATCAACATTGTGACCATGTTCTTGTACATACAGGACAAAACTACGATTATGAGTTAAACCAAATTTTCTTTGATGATTTGGGTATTCGAAAACCGGATCATTTTCTCAGTGCTGCGGGCTCCAGTAGTGCAGAGACTATTGGTAATGTCATTATTGCGACTGACAAAGTGCTGGATGAAGAGAAACCAGATGCACTATTAGTTTTGGGTGATACCAATAGTTGCATATCGGTGTTGCCAGCCAAACGCAGAAAGATTCCGATCTTCCATATGGAGGCGGGTAATCGCTGTTTCGATATGCGAGTACCAGAGGAGATCAATCGCCGTATCGTTGATCACACGGCAGACATTAACCTGACCTACAGCTCTATTGCTCGTGAATATTTGCTTAGAGAAGGCTTGTCTCCTGATATGGTTATCAAGACCGGTAGCCCAATGAATGAGGTGTTATCTTACTATCGCTCATCCATTGATGTGTCTGATGTTCTTTCCAGGCATGAGCTGAAAGAGGGTGACTTTTTTCTTGTCAGTGCTCACCGAGAAGAGAATATTGATTCTGACAAGAATTTTCAGAAGCTGGTCAGTGTCCTCAATAGTATTGCAGAGAACTTTCAGTTACCGGTGGTTGTATCTACACATCCACGAACCCAGAAGCGGGTCGAAGTTTCCGGTGTGACATTTAATAGACATGTTCAGCTACTTAAGCCTCTTGGTTTTACGGACTACAACAAACTCCAATTGACCGCAAAAGCTGTACTCTCAGATAGTGGGACAATTAATGAAGAGTCTTCTATCTTAAATTTTCCAGCCTTGAACTTGCGTGAGGCACATGAGCGGCCTGAGGGGATGGAGGAGGCTGCAGTAATGATGGTCGGCCTGGATGTTGAACGAGTGATGCAGGCACTGGATATTCTTGATGATCAGCCAAGAGGGAGAGAACGTCTTTTACATCAGGTCGCCGATTACAATATGCCTAATGTCTCTGATAAGGTGGTTCGGATTATTCACAGTTATACCGATTATGTGAATCGTGTGGTCTGGAAGAAATATTGATCCATGAAGCTGTTGGTTGTTACCCACTATTTTTGGCCAGAAAATTTTCGTATAAATGATCTGGTGTCTGAGTGGGTAAAGAGAGGGCATGAGGTTACGGTTATTACAGGAAAGCCCAATTACCCTCTGGGGGTGACATTCGAAGCATATATTAATGACCCTGCAGATTTTCAAGAATTTTCCGGAGCAACAGTCCTCCGTGTGCCAATGCTGGCGCGTGGACAGGGTGCAGTAAGGCTCTTTCTTAATTATCTGAGTTTTGTGTTAGGAGCCTCCATCTGGGGAAGCTGGAGGCTTCGTGGGTGTTCTTTTGATGCTATATTTGTCTATGAACCATCTCCGGTAACTGTTGGGTTGCCTGCTGTTATATTTGGACGTCTGAAGAGAGCCCCAGTCCTTTTTTGGGTTCTTGATCTGTGGCCTGAAACTTTGGCCGCCCTTGGCGTGGTGAGGTCTCCTTTTTTAATAAGGATGATTGGTGGGATGGTGCGTTTTATTTACCAGCGCTGCACGATGGTATTGGGGCAGTCACGTAGTTTTCTGCCCAGCATTGCCAAATACTGTTCTGACCAAAACAAGATACGGTATTTCCCTAGTTGGTCAGAAGATCTATTTTCTATTCATGCAGACGGAAAGGCAGCTGAGATAGCTGAGGCTCCTGAGGTATTTACTGTATTGTTTGCAGGAAACATAGGAGAAGCTCAAGACCTCCCTGCTGTGTTAGATGCTGTAGAGAGGCTAAAAGCTCATGGAAATATTCGGTGGGTGATCGTGGGAGATGGGAGAAAATCAGACTGGGTGAGTGCTGAAGTTATTCGAAGAAAGTTAGAGAAAAATATCCTTTTGGCTGGT
>Ga0233441_1000870_pt1 | contig 30800 bp, 26 predicted proteins | sample SI_123_September_4_FD_182781 | JGI IMG/M metagenome (GOLD analysis project Ga0233441, IMG submission 182781) | Seawater microbial communities from Saanich Inlet, British Columbia, Canada - SI_123_September2016_135_MG | ecosystem: Environmental > Aquatic > Marine > Inlet | place: Canada: British...
ATCGTTTTTTAGTGGCTGAGCAATGTCAACAAATTGATATTCAAAATCCAACAATACTACTTGAACCAGTTGGTAGAAACACCGCTCCTGCAATAGCAGCTGCAGCACTACAATCATTAAGAGGCTCAGAGGATTCGACACTACTAGTTTTATCAGCCGATCATGTCATTCAGGATGTCGATGCTTTCCATGAAGCAATTAACATAGCAAGCCAACAAGTGCAAAGTGGAAAGCTGGCTACTTTTGGTATTGTGCCAACTAACGCTAATACTGGCTATGGTTATATCAAATCATCAAAAGAGAATAATAATGGCGCATACGAAGTCGAAGAGTTTGTTGAAAAGCCAGATCTAAAAACTGCACAAACTTATCTAGAGCAAGGTAATTACCTTTGGAACTCCGGCATGTTTATGTTTAAAGCTGACGTACTAATTGATGAGCTAACGACTCATTCTTCTGATATTGTTAATTCAGTCAATAATGCGATTAATAACGCTACGCAAGATCTTGACTTTATCAGGCTAGACAAACAAGCTTTTGAATCATCTCCATCTGATTCTATTGATTACGCACTCATGGAGAAAAGTGATAATGTCGTTGTTGTACCATTAGACGCCCAGTGGAATGATATTGGCGCTTGGCCAGCACTATATGATATCGGTATAAAAGATAGTCAAGGTAACGTTATCAAAGGCGATGTTATCACTCAAGGTACTACTAATACTTACATTAATGCTGATCATCATATGGTCGCAGCCATAGGTGTAGATAATCTAATTATTATAGACACTCCTGATGCTACCTTTATTGCCACCCAAGACAAAGCTCAAGAAGTAAAGAGTATTGTTGAATCCTTACAAGCCAGTGGTCGGTGTGAGAGTAGTGCACACCGTAAAGTTTATCGCCCATGGGGCTGGTACGATTCTATTGAATCAAGTGAGTACTTCCAAGTAAAAAGATTACATGTTAAGCCTAACGCCAAGCTCTCACTACAAATGCATCATAAACGCGCAGAGCATTGGGTAGTGGTTAGTGGCACGGCAACCGTTACTAATGGCGAGCAGACATTCAGCCTTGAAAAAGGTGGATCTACCTATATCCCACTAGGCGTTACCCATAGCCTAGAGAATGCAACCAATAAGCCACTAGAAGTCATCGAAGTGCAAAGCGGTACTTATCTGGGTGAGGATGATATTGTTAGGTTTGAAGACATGTATGGGCGTATTAAAAATTAAATAATAGACTCAACTCAACTAGAGTATAAAATTTATAGGATATTTTTGGAAATGAATTATGAGTAATAAAGTAGCATTAATCACTGGCATCACCGGCCAAGACGGCGCCTATCTAGCAGAATTTCTACTAGATAAGGGTTACGAAGTGCACGGCATCAAACGCCGCTCTTCATCATTTAACACAGACCGTATTGATCATCTTTACCAAGACCCTCATGAAGATAACTGTAAGCTTATACTTCACTATGGAGATTTATCTGATTCAATGAGTTTAGTACGTATCATTCAACAAATCCAACCTGATGAAATCTATAATTTGGGCGCACAATCACACGTTGCCGTATCATTCGAAACCCCAGAATACACAGCAGACACAGTTGGCCTGGGCGCACTGCGCGTACTAGAAGCCATCCGAATTTCAGGCCTTGAGAAAAAAACCCGCTACTACCAAGCCTCTACCTCGGAGTTATATGGCGAAGTACAAGAAACCCCACAAAAAGAAACCACCCCTTTTTACCCACGCTCTCCCTACGCAGCAGCCAAGCTATATGCTTACTGGATCACCATTAACTATCGTGAAGCTTATGGCATGTATGCCTGTAACGGCATCTTGTTTAATCACGAATCTCCAGTTAGAGGAGAGACCTTCGTAACCCGCAAAATCACCAGAGCACTAGCGCGTATTTCATTAGACCTGCAAGACACGGTGTACCTAGGAAACATGGATGCTAAGCGTGATTGGGGTCATGCCAAAGACTACGTAGAAATGCAATGGTTAATGCTACAACAAGATGAGCCAGATGATTTTTGTATTGCCACCGGCGTGCAGTATTCAGTGCGTGATTTTGTCAACTTCGCATGGGGACATCTAGGTAAAAAGATCCGCTGGGAAGGTGAAGGCATGGATGAAAAAGGCTTTGACACTGAAACAGGTAATTTAATTGTAGCAGTTGACTCAAGATACTTCCGTCCAACAGAAGTTGAAACATTATTAGGTGACCCATCTAAAGCCAAAGAAAAATTAGGCTGGGAACCAAAAATCACCTTAGAAGAAATGGTACATGAAATGATGGAAAATGATATCAATATTGCTAAGCGTGATTCTTTAGTCAAAAAGCATGGCTTCAAAGCACCAGACTTCAACGAGTAATTAATTTAGCAATGAATCTTAACGACAAAATTTATATTGCAGGGCATCGTGGCTTAGTCGGCTCTGCCATTGTCAGACAATTAGAATCAAGAGGTTTTACTAATCTTTTGATGCGTACGCATAAAGAGCTAGATCTTACTAATCAAGCACAAGTGCAAACCTTCTTCAAACAAGAAAAGCCTGATTATGTCATTCTTGCAGCAGCCAAAGTAGGCGGCATTTATGCTAACGATACCTATCCTGCAGACTTTATTTATCAAAACATGATGATAGAGGCTAATGTTATTAATTCAGCATACGAAAGTAGAGTTAAACGCTTGTTATTTTTAGGTAGTACTTGTATCTACCCTAAGACTGTTGAACAGCCAATGCGTGAAGATGCATTATTGACTGATGTGCTTGAGCCAACTAATGAGCCATACGCATTAGCTAAAATTGCAGGCATTAAGCTCTGTGAATCATATAATCGACAGCACGGTACGGATTTTAGATCAGTCATGCCAACTAATCTTTACGGTATTAATGATAACTTCCATCCAGAGAACTCACACGTTATCCCAGCACTAATGCAAAGATTCCACCAAGCAAAGGTTGATAATGATGCTGAAGTAGTTGTATGGGGCACAGGCAATGCTATGCGTGAGTTTTTATATGTAGATGATATGGCCGCAGCATCTTTGTTTGTATTGGAGCTAGATGAAAAAATATATCAGACTAATACAAAGCCAATGCTCTCACACATTAACGTAGGCACAGGTAAAGATGTAACTATTCGAGAAATGGCAGAAACCATGAAAGAAGTTGTTAGATTTAAAGGTAACTTAACTTTTGATACAACAAAACCTGATGGCTCTCCACGTAAACTAATTGATGTATCTCGCTTATCAAACATGGGCTGGAAATACAGCATTGATTTAGAAAAAGGCATTAAAAAAACCTATAAATGGTATTTGACTCAGGACAAGCCATGAAAATAGCAATAGCCGGCACCGGCTACGTCGGCCTTTCCAACGCCATGCTACTGTCTCAACATCATGAAGTCATCGCCCTTGATATCATCCCTGAGAAGATTGAGCAACTTAATAACAAAATATCCCCTATTGTCGATGCTGAGATTGAGGATTTTCTAGCTAATAAAAGCCTTAACTTTACCGCTACACTTGATAAAGAATTAGCCTATAAAAATGCTGACTTTGTCATTATCGCAACCCCGACGGATTACGACACCACTAACAACTATTTTAATACCGCTTCGGTAGAAGCGGTTATTCAAGATGTTATTAGCATTAATCCTAATGCAGTGATGATTATCAAATCAACCGTACCAGTTGGCTACACTCAAAGTATTAAAGAGAAGTTTGATTGTGACAACATTATCTTTTCACCAGAGTTTTTAAGAGAAGGTTTGGCATTGCACGACAATCTATATCCATCACGCATTATCGTGGGTGAACAATCAGATAGGGCTAAAGTGTTTGCAGACCTATTGCAAGAGGGTGCTATTAAAGAAGATATAGACGTCTTATTTATAAACTCTACTGAGGCAGAAGCAGTAAAGCTTTTTAGTAATACCTACCTTGCTATGCGTGTGTCATATTTTAATGAGCTTGATTCATACGCAGAAACGCACAACCTAAACTCAAAACAAATCATTGAGGGTGTGGGCCTTGATCCAAGAATTGGATCACACTACAATAACCCTAGCTTTGGCTATGGTGGCTATTGTTTACCAAAAGACACTAAACAACTGAAAGCTAACTATGCAGATGTGCCCAATGCTTTAATCAGTGCTATTGTAGATGCCAACACCACTAGAAAAGATTTTATCGCTGAACAAATTATCAAAAAGCTATCAACTATCAACAATAAGCCTTCAACTGGAGGAGTAGTTGGCATTCATCGTCTTATCATGAAATCAGGCTCTGATAACTTTAGAGCCTCATCTATTCAAAGTATTATGAAGCGTATTAAAGCCAAAGGCATTGAAGTGGTAATATACGAGCCTGTTCTTAGTGAGCAAGGTGAGAATGAGTTCTTCCACTCAAAAGTGATTGACAACTTAGAAGACTTTAAACAAATTAGTAATGTCATTGTTGCCAATAGAATGGTGGAAGAGCTTAATAATGTTAAAGATAAGGTTTATACCCGTGATTTATTTGGTAAAGATTAATTGAATATGCATAAAAAACTACTAATCACCGGCGGTGCGGGTTTCATCGGCTCTGCTGTTATTCGCCATATTATTGATAATACCAATCACAGTGTTGTTAATGTTGACAAGCTCACTTATGCTGGTAATTTAGAATCTCTAGCTTCAATTGAAAATGACACAAGATATGCATTTGAACAAGTAGATATTTGCGATGCTAATGAGATCAAACGTGTTTTTAATGAACATCAACCAGACATTGTGATGCATCTTGCTGCTGAATCACATGTAGATAGATCAATTGATGGCCCTGGTGAATTTATTCAAACTAATATTGTTGGTACTTACGTACTATTAGAAGAAGCTAGAGGTTATTGGTCTAATCTAGATAGTGATAATAAGGATAGCTTTAGATTCCATCATGTATCTACTGATGAGGTCTATGGTGATTTAGAAGGTACGGATGATCTCTTTACTGAAGATACACCTTATGCACCTAGCTCACCTTACTCTGCAGCTAAAGCAAGCTCAGATCATCTAGTGCGTGCATGGCAACGCACTTTTAAATTCCCGACATTAATTACTAATTGTTCAAATAATTATGGCCCTTATCAGTTCCCTGAGAAGCTTATTCCACTTATCATTCTCAACGCATTAGAAGGTAAAGAGTTGCCAATCTACGGTAACGGTAAGCAAATACGTGATTGGCTATATGTAGATGATCATGCAAGAGCACTGCTCCATGTGGCGCTTACAGGTGAAATTAGCGAAACCTACAATATTGGCGGACATAATGAATTGCAAAATATTGAAGTTATTGAAACAGTTTGTAATATACTCGATAAACTAAAACCAATTGCACAAAACCAAACAATTAAACATTTAAAATTAAACATTAAAAATTACAAAGACCTAATGGTCTTTGTAAAAGATAGGGCGGGACATGATGTGAGATATGCAATTGACGCTACTAAGATCGATAAAGAATTAAACTGGACGCCAGATGAGACTTTTGCAACAGGCATTAAGAAGACCGTTGAATGGTATCTAGAAAAGACTATTTGGTGCGATCGGGTTAAGGATGGTAGTTATCAAGGTGAAAGATTAGGAGTGATTAACTCATGAAAGGAATAATATTAGCCGGAGGATCCGGTACGAGATTGTATCCTTTGACAAAGGGGCTATCCAAGCAATTATTACCTGTTTACGATAAGCCGATGATTTATTATCCAATATCAGTTTTGATGTTGGCAGGTATCAAAGATATATTGATTATTACAACACCTGAAGATCAGTCTAGCTTTATAAGAATGCTAGGAGACGGCAGTGATTTTGGAATTAAACTAATCTATAAAATTCAACCAAATCCTGACGGATTGGCTCAGGCTTTCATAATTGGTGAAAATTTTATTGGCAGTGATAGTGTTTGCCTTGTGCTTGGAGATAATATTTTTTGGGGGCATGGCTTTACTCCATTATTGGAAAAGGCCGCTTCTAAAATAAAAGGGGCAACAGTGTTTGGCTATCAAGTTAATGATCCTGAAAGGTTTGGGGTGGTGGAGTTTAACAATGAAAGAAAGGTAATAAATATAGAGGAGAAGCCGAAGAATCCAAAGTCTAATTTTGCGGTAACAGGGTTGTATTTTTACGATAATGGTGTAATAGAAATGGCAAAGCAGGTTAAACCATCAGATAGAGGTGAATTAGAAATTACGACATTAAATCAAATGTATTTAGATAAAGGCGAGTTGACCGTTGAATTATTGGGTCGTGGCTTTGCTTGGTTAGATACAGGTACACACGAAAGTTTACTAGAGGCTGCTACATTTGTAGAAACTATTGAAAAAAGACAAAGTTATAAAATAGCTTGTCTCGAGGAAATTTCTTATAGAAATGGCTGGATAACTAAAGAGCAATTAAAAAAAATAGGAAGGAGCTTCTCAAAAAATAATTATGGAAAATATTTATTGGATATTGCAAAAAGCCATATATAATTTTAAAACATAGTAGAAAAAAATGCCCAACTCAAAATTAAAAATTAAACAGAAGGTTAATTGGCGGAAGCCAAGAGAGACTCCCCTGGGGGGTTCACCATTAAAAACCCTCTGGCGCCATCTCACAAAGCGTCGTCAAAAGCAATTCTCACTGTTGCTAATCCTGATGGTTATCGCATCGCTAGTAGAAATCATTAGCATAGGCGCAGTACTGCCATTTTTAGGCGTATTAACCGCTCCAGAGAAGGTCTACCAATACACATTGATGCAGCCTGTTATCCAAATTCTAGCGCTAACCGAGCCTAGACAATTAATCTTACCACTAACCATTCTATTTATAACGGCAACACTCCTAGCTGGTGTCATTCGCCTAACACTGCTATACGCCATAACCAGACTCTCATTCGCAACAGGCGCAGATCTCAGTATCAATATCTATCGTCGCACTCTATACCAGGCATACGAAGTTCATGTGTCACGCAATAGTAGCGAGGTAATTAACGGTATTATTAGGAAAACAACCACGGTAATCGGAGGGGTGATCTCACCAACGCTAAACTTTATCAGTTCGATAATTCTACTGGTAGGCATCATGTTCGCACTCTTTGCAATTAACCCGATGATAGCGCTATCAGCATCTATGGGTTTTGGTCTACTTTACTGGATAGTTATTCGTTACACCAAAACGCATCTCAAAGATAACAGTAAAACGATTGCAGATCAATCCACCCAGATGATTAAATCACTTCAAGAAGGACTAGGCGGAATCCGTGATGTGCTTATCGATGGAACTCAACAGTTCTACTGTAAACTTTACCGTAATGCAGATCTACCACTACGTCGCGCATCAGGCGACAATGTATTTATTGGCGGAAGTCCTAGATATGTCATGGAAGCAATTGGAATGACACTTATTGCTGGGCTTGCTTATCTGATGACACAACAGGAGGGTGGAATGGTTGTGGCAATTCCCGTGATAGGTACGTTGGCACTTGGTGCTCAAAGACTGCTTCCGGTACTTCAACAAGCTTATGGTGCTTATAGCACAATCAAAGGTTCAAAATCATCATTTGAAGATGTATTAAATTTATTAGATCAGCCACTACCAGAATATGCAGACCAACCGCTACCAAAACCAATTCCTTTTGCAAAAGAGATCAAACTGAATAATCTTAATTTTCGTTATAGTGAAAGTTCGCCTTGGGTATTGAAGAATGCCAATCTCTCTCTAAAAAAAGGGAGTCGTATCGGCTTTATGGGAGTAACTGGAAGTGGTAAAAGCACCCTGATAGATATTATCATGGGGCTACTTCCAGCAACTGAGGGTGAATTAATAATTGATAATCAGACGATCAATAATCAAAACCTTAGAGCCTGGCAAGTACATATCGCCCATGTGCCACAAAATATCTATCTATCAGATAGCACTATTGAAGAGAACATTGCTTTTGGTATTGCAACAGAGTTAATCGATCATCAGCGAGTAAAAGAAGCGGCACAGCAGGCGCAAATTGCAGAGTTAATTGAGCAGTGGAAAGATGGCTATCAAACATTTGTAGGTGAAAGAGGTATTCGTCTATCTGGCGGACAACGACAAAGAATAGGTATTGCAAGAGCACTTTATAAAAAAGCCAATGTGTTGGTATTTGATGAAGCAACGAGTGCTTTAGATAACGAAACTGAACAGGCAGTAATGGATGCAATTGAGAATCTAGGTGAAGAAATAACGATACTTATCATTGCACATAGGCTGACAACCTTAAAAGGGTGTGATCAAATTGTTAAATTAGAAAAAGACTTTAATATAAAAACAGGTGCTTATAAGGATATTGTTGGTGATTAAAATTAGGAGTCTAATCGCTAATTTTTGGAACTATAAAAGTATATGAATAAAATATTAAGATTAATAAATAGAGATAAAGAGTTGTTTCATGCTGATATTTTAAATAATGATTCTACACTTTGCAGTATAGTATCAGAAGCATGTTTTTTGGTAATTGGTGGTGCGGGTTCAATAGGTCAGGCAGTAGTAAAGGAAATTTTTAAGCGAAATCCAAAAAAACTACATGTTGTTGATATTAGTGAAAATAACCTTACTGAATTAGTGAGAGATATTAGAAGTTCATTTGGTTATATTAAGGGCAACTTTAAAACATATGCACTAGATGTTGGCTCCATATAATATTATGCATTTATTCCAGTGATGCTAGAAAAATATAAAATTTGGAGTATGTAGTTAATGATCCCATACGGCAAACAAGATATTAATCAGTCAGATATTGATGCAGTAATCAACGTCTTGAAATCTGATTTTTTAACCCAAGGTCCACAAGTTCCTCTATTTGAAAAAATAGTGGCTGATTACTGCGGATCTAAATATGGTGTGGCAGTTAATAGTGCCACTTCAGCACTACATATTGCTTGCTTAGCTTTGGGTCTTGGCAAGGGTGATTATCTTTGGACTTCTCCAAATACTTTTGTTGCTTCTGCAAATTGCGGTTTGTATTGTGGTGCTAAAGTTGACTTTGTTGATATTGATCCGCTGACCTATAATTTGTCCCCGAAAGAACTTGAAAAAAAACTTATCCAGGCAAAACAAGATGACAAACTACCTAAAGTAGTTATACCTGTACATTTTGCAGGACAATCATGTGATATGCAAAAAATTCATTCACTCAGTCAAGAGTATGGCTTTAAGATTATTGAAGATGCATCACATGCTATTGGAGGAATGTATTTAGGCAAGTCAATTGGCGGCTGTCAATATTCTGATATCACTGTATTTAGCTTCCACCCAGTTAAAATTATTACAACGGCTGAGGGTGGACTGGCAACAACAAATGATAACAACCTTCTGGAACGCATGCAATTATTTCGTAGTCATGGTGTGACACGTAACCCAAAATTAACAACTAAACAGGTTGAAGGACGCTGGCATTATCAACAGGTTGAGTTGGGTTTTAATTATCGCATTACCGAGTTACAGGCAGCATTAGGCATATCTCAAATGAAGCGACTGGATAAGTTTGTGGAGTTGCGCCATAAATATCAAATACGATATGATAAGTTGTTAAAAGATCTACCTATTACTTTACCATATCAAGATTTGAATAGTTATTCCGCATTACATTTGTATCCTATTCAAATCAAAACAAATAAATTAAGAAGCATAAGAAAAGAGATTTTCGAAGTGTTATGGAAAAACAATATTGGCGTAAATATTCATTATATTCCTGTGCATACGCAACCTTATTATGAAAACATGGGTTTCAAAGTGGGCGACTTTCCAAATGCTGAAAGCTATTATAGTGGAGCTATAACTATTCCTCTTTTTCATGGCATGACTTTCGAACAACAAGATATTATTGTAGAGACATTAAAGAATGCCTGTCTCGATGAGTAGTATAGTTATTATTCAAGCTAGAACAAATTCAACCCGATTACCAGGGAAGGTGTTACTACCTATTTCCTCTATCCCTATTGTAGTTCTGTCAGCAAAAAGGGCGGCCAATACTGAAAAAGAAGTAATTGTTGTAACTTCAAATGAAGAAACAGATGATGCGCTATGTTCAGAATTAAAAAAAAATAGAATCAAGTATTTCAGGGGTGACTTAAATAATGTGCTTAAGCGTTTTACATCTTCTTTAAAGGATTTAGATGAAGATACGATAGTTTTTAGGTTGACTGCTGACAATACATTTCCAGATGGGAGTTTGCTCGATGAGCTTGAACAAGAATTTATCCAACATGAAGTTGAGTATCTAATTTGTAATGGTGTAAATTCAGGACTACCTTATGGGGTAAGTGTAGAGGTAACAAGGGTTAAATATATAAGGGAGGCTGAAGAAAAATCTGAGTTAGAGGATGACTTAGAGCATGTAACTCCTTATATTAGAAGAAAATATGGAGAAAGCTATTACAAGAGCTATAAAAATCTAAATTTGGGAAGCTATAGGGCAACAATTGATACATTTGAAGATTACATAACAATACAAAAAGTCTTTAAATATTTTGATAACCCTATCCAAGTTAGTTGGAAGGAGTTATCAGAAAAGTTGAAAAATGTTAATGACTACAGAACATCAAAAACCCTGGTAGAAAAGTTTGTGCTTGGTGGTGCTCAGTTTGGACTTGCTTACGGCATTAATAATAAAATTGGAAGACCAAAATTTAAAGATGTTTGTAAAATTGTAAAAAAGGCTATTTACAATGGAGTTGAATATATTGACACTGCAAGAGAGTACGGTGAAAGTGAATTGGTTTTGGGAAAGGTGTTAAAAACTGATTTAAAATCAAGATCTAAAGTGGTCACCAAACTTTCAGCGCTCAATGAGTGTCAACAAGATGAAAAGCAAATAGTAGTTGAATCCTTTGTTAAAGAAAGTGTTTTTGAGTCGTGCGTTAAGCTAAATACACAAACATTAGATTGCTTAATGCTTCATAGATTTGATCATCTTCACCAGTGGAGTGAAATAGTGCTGAAAACCTTGGTATCTTTGAAAGGGCAAGGGTATATAGATAAATTAGGCGTGTCAGTTCAAAGTCCGGAAGAGTTGACCAAAACCCTTGATTATTGTGAAATTGAATTTATTCAAATGCCGTTTAATATTCTAGATAATCGATGGGATGCGTGTATAGATAAAATTATCAAAACTAAAAAAAGTAGAGATTTAATAGTGCATACTAGAAGTGCCTTATTGCAGGGGCTATTAGTTAGTAAAGATAAAGATTTGTGGAAGCGAGCTAATGAAAATAGTTGTGATATTATTAATTGGCTAGAATCGCGCTCTATAAAATACAATAGAAGTTCAGTCGTTGACCTATGCTTGGCATATGTGCGAACACAGTCGTGGGTTGATGGTGTAGTTGTTGGCATGGAAACACTGGATCAGCTTGATCAAAATTTAAGTATTTTTGGCAATTCGCTAATGAAAGATAATGAAATTAAAGACGTAACTCTTTCAAGGCCAAAAGTATCAAAAAATACATTGAATCCATCAAATTGGAGGGCATAATTTGTTTTCATTAAAAGATAAAATTATATTGGTTACAGGTTCTACAGGTTATCTTGGTAGGGCGATTTCCGAAGGGCTTGCCAAAATGGGTGCAAAGGTTTATATTAATGGTCGAACTGAAAGCTCGGTTAATAAGACGGTTGATTCTCTTATAAAAAAAGGATATCGGGCTGAACCAGCTATATTTGATATAACTAATTACAAGCAAGTTCAGATATTTTTTTCTAATTTTGAAGAAGATGTTATTGATGTGCTACTTATAAACGCATATAACGGTAAAGGCGGGACTACAAATACTTCCTCGATGCAAGATTTTAGAGATAGTTATGAAATATCAATGATAGCGACCCATAATTTATTCCAAAATTCTCTTCCATATCTTCAATCTGCCAAAAATAGAAATGGAGATGCGTCTGTAATTAATATTGCATCAATGTATGGAATGGTTAGTCCAGATATAAGCATTTATGATTCTAAAAAAGGCTCAAACCCGCCATTTTATGGGGCTGCAAAAGCAGCGTTAATTCAATGGACAAAGTATACCGCTTGTGAATTTGCCGAAAAAGGAATTCGAGTTAATTCAATATCTCCTGGAGCTTTCCCTCCATTAGCAGTTAAAAAAAATCATCCAAATATGTATAAAGCAATTGAAAATAAAGCTCCAATGAAAAGAGTGGGTCTTCCAGAAGAGTTAATTGGCCCGGTTGTTTTCTTGGCATCAGATTCAGCTAGTTTCGTTACTGGTGTAAATTTACCTGTAGATGGTGGCTGGACTGCCTGGTAAATATGTACGTAATTTTTAGAGTTGACGCTTCTTTAAAAATGGGTACAGGCCACGTTATGCGTTGCCTCGCCTTAGCACAAGTGCTAAAAGAAAATGGAGCGGATGTTGGGTTTATTTGTCGAAAACATGAGGGAAGCTTAATAGATAAAATTCGTTCAAGTGAGTTTATTGTTCATGAGTTAGAGGTGTTTGAAGAGACTGAAGATGATAATAAATTAGCACATTCTCACTGGCTCGGTGCAACTCAGCAACAAGATGCCGATGATTGTATTGAGATACTCAAAGCGGAAAAACTCGATTGGCTAATTATTGATCATTATGCAATAGATGAAGATTGGCAATGCAAGCTCAAGCCTTATTATAAAAAATTAATGGTGATTGATGATTTAGCAGATCGAAAGCACCAGTGCGATATTTTACTTGACCAAACATTTGGTCGCCAACAAGAGGATTATTTGACACTTACCCCTAAAGATTGTGAGTTATTATTAGGATCACAATATGCACTACTTAGGCCTGAATTTTCTGAGTGGAGGGAGTTTAGTTTAGAGCGCCGTAGTAAGTCAAAATTTAAGAAATTGCTGATTAATATGGGTGGTGTTGACGTTGACAATGTTACTGAGAAGATTCTAGGTGAGTTAAAGATATGCAACTTACCAAATGATATTAAGATTACTATTATAATGGGAGGTTCTGCACCTTATCTTGAGAGTGTTAAGTCCAAGGCCATTACACTACCTTACAAGACAGAGGTTAAAGTTGATGTGGGTAATATGGCTGAAATTATGTCAAATTCTGATATCGCAATTGGAGCGGCAGGATCTACTACCTGGGAGCGCTGTTGTCTAGGTCTGCCCACTATTCAAATTGTCATCGCTAAGAATCAATTGTTTTCAGCGGAAACATTGGCCCACCATAATATTGTAATGTTAGCGAAGGAAATTAAAGAAACTACTTATCTATTAGAAAACTCATCCGAATGGATGAAAAGTATTGGTAATTCAGCATTGGAGATATGTGATGGCATGGGTAGCTATAAAGTTTTTAACAAGATGGCAGACTATAAGATAATTCTTGAAAAATTTGGCGAAGTTGATTTGTGCAATTATGTTAATTTAAATGAAAATGATAAGATGTTAGCGCTTAGTATGCGCAACCACCCAGAAATAAATAAATGGATGTATAGTCAAGATAGAATTCAAAATGCAACTCACTGTGAATTTATTAAAAGCCTGGAAAGCAAAATAGATCGACGTTATTTTTTAGTGAAACAGAAAAACAATATCATTGGATCAATTAATTTTTCAGAAATAAATTTGCATAATTCGGTAGAATTTGGTATTTACAACAACCCTTTTGTACAGTTAAAGGGGGCTGGTATGCTGCTAGAGTCAGCTGCAAGCGAGTATGCATTTATTGAGCTGGATGTCAAAAAAATTAAATTAGAAGTATTTTCAGATAATGAAAGAGCGATTCATTTTTATAATAAATGCGGTTTTGAGCTCATCGATTCAAAGAAAGTGAATCATAAAAACATCATGTGCATGGAAAAAATTAAAATATAATGAGTGAATTTATCAGTATTAATGGTAGAAAGATAGGTGTAGATCATTCGCCATATGTCATTGCTGAAATGTCAGCAAATCATAATGGTGATATTAATAATGCTTATAAAATTATTGATATGGCTAAAGCATCTGGGTCAGATGCGGTTAAATTGCAAACTTATAGCCCAGATACAATTACTCTGAATATGAACACTCCAGAATTCATGATTGAAGGTGGTCTGTGGGATGGTAAAAGCTTGTACGAGTTGTACAAGGGTGCGTATATGCCCTGGGAGTGGCATAAACCTTTATTTGATTATGCAAAAAAAGTTGGTATTACAATATTTAGTTCTCCATTTGATAATACTGCTGTCGATCTATTAGAAGACTTAAACACACCAGCATACAAGATCGCTTCTTTTGAAGCGATAGACCTTCCTTTAATTAAATATGTAGCTCAAACTGGAAAGCCTATGATTATTTCAACAGGCATGGCAGATGCAGAGGAGATTCGGGAAGCGATTGAAGCTGCACGAGAAGGCGGGTGTAAAGAGTTGGCAATACTACATTGTGTAAGCGGATATCCTGCACCAGCTGGTGATTACAATTTAAGGACACTTGTGGATATGCAGCAAAAATTTGGCTTAGTAACCGGCTTGTCAGATCATACAATTGACAACACAACAGCAATTACTAGTGTTGCGCTAGGCGCTTCAATTATTGAAAAGCATGTAACCCTTGATCGCAATGGTGGTGGTCCTGATGATTCTTTTTCACTAGAAGAAGAGGGGTTAAAGGGGTTGTGTGTAGGAGTTAAGACTGCATGGCAAGCACTTGGTAGTGTTGACTATGGTTGGAAATCGAGTGAGCAGGGCAATGTTAAATTTCGCCGCTCATTGTATTTTGTTAAAGATATAAAGGCTGGTGAGATAATTACTAGTGAACATATTAAAAGTATTCGTCCTGGATATGGCTTAGCACCTAAATTTAAAAACCAGTTACTAGAAAGAACTGTAAAAATGGATGTTAGGCTTGGAACTGCGACCAGTTGGAGGTTGATTAATGAATAGAAAAATATTATTAATATGTAAAGAGGCCTTTTCTTCTCCTATGTATTTCTTAGGTAAAGAGTTGGAGTCAAGAGGAAATGATGTTGCATATTTTTTTGTACATAATAGTGAGGTAATATACAATGAAAACAGCCTTTATCAAAGTAAATATCATTATTTTAAGAAGAATATTGATAATGCTAAAATATTTGATGTAAGAGACATAAATTTAGAATTTATTGAAAATTATAAAGTAGCTAGTTATGATATAAATTATTTAAATAATATAGAGAAGCTTTATGGGAAGAGCAAGAACTTAAACCAGCAAATCATGAGTTCTCAAATGAGTTCTACACCATATCACTACAGAAAATTTTACTCTGAGCTTACTTATGAACAAACTTTATATTGGCTAGAGTTAAATTATAAAAAAGCTGAAGATATTCTTGATACCTTTCAACCTGATTTGATACTAGATATAGATACAGCAGAGATACAAAGAACTATATTAAATGAAATCTGTTCTGTTAAAAATATTCCATATATAAATCTTGAATATCCGAGATATGAATCTTGGGTTATCCCCACTTTTAATCTAGGGTTGGAGCCTGAAGATTTCTTTAAAAAAGAGTATGAAAAAAATCTAACAGAAGACTTATCTAGCGAGATTAAGATAATAGAAGAATTCAATGCGCAAGATAAGATAATGGCAAAAATATATAAAAATAGTGCTACATCATCTTATAGTTATAGTTATAGTTTTTCTCGAAGTGTTGTGAAATTTTTACGAGATGTGTACGCTACCTTTAAACTATATGTACTTGAAGGCATGTTAAAAACACAAGCATATAATTTAAACTTACCTTTGAGTAGCAATCCCCTAAAAAAAATAGCTTTTAGCAATATGAGAGATCTTAGAAAGTTGAGGGTTTATTCTAAATATAATAAATTATTTCAAGATCCCGTAGATGAGGACTATGTATATATGCCATTACATCTTATCCCTGAATCTACAACATTTGTAAAAAGCCCTATGTTTGTAGATGAGCTTTCAATTATACAAGCAGTATCAAAGTCATTACCAATAGGATGGAAGCTGTATGTAAAAGAACACCAAGCTATGCTAGGGGAAAGACCTCTTGGTTTTTACAAAGAGGTAAATAAACTCTATAATGTAAAGGTAGTAACGATAAATTATTATAAAGACCCTAAGCCATGGATAGTAAAATCAAGAGGGGTGATATCTATATCTGGTTCTGCAGCATTTGAAGCAAGACTTTTAGGTAAGCCATCTGCAGTATTTGGACATGTGTGTTTTAATATAATAGAGGGCATCCAAGTTATAAATTCGATAAGAGATTTAATTAGTATATTTAGAATTTTTGAGAACTATAAACATAAACAATCAGATATTAATTCTTGTGCTTCATATTTAAAAACAATTATGGGTATTGGTGTGGAATTAGACATTAAAAAATTAATTTTATTGTCAGGTAATAAAATTTCAAATAAAGAGCTAAGCGAAAGAGAATTAAATACTTTAGTTATTGAGTTAATGAATTTCTATTTCAATTCATATCTAAATATTATAAAAGGAATATAGTAATGGGCAAACTGTAAGTTTTGCCCAATATGAACTGATGAGCTAATTCCAACGTGAAACGGTCTTTAAGTTCAGAGGAATTCTAATTATAATGCTTGCCTATGGTGATCTATATAAGCAATAAGAAGATCATAAAGCCATGACTGGGGATAGAATAATGATCCTCCAACTATTGTATTTGGCAGACCATTGTACAGTGTGAATAATATTTATAAAATTCAGATATTAGAGAATTAAAGATATTGTAAACAAGATAAATATGTGAAGAAGGCAACCTGAAAATAAGACTTCTCTTGAGGCATCTTCTGGAATAAATGCAAGAAAAACTTTATACTTTTTTTACAAAGAAGTTTATTTTTAGGAAAAATATGAAAAATAATTTTCAAACACACTTAAAGTCGTTTACATATAAAGTCATAACTAAGATTGTTGTACTTTACCAAGATCTTGGCAAGTGGCAATATAAGCAAACAATTAAATGCTTGGGACGCAATGTAAATCTCTATGGCAAGCCTATCATCACTAAGCCACATAACTTATCTATAGGTGACAATACATTCATAGGAGATGGGGTTTTGTTGAACTGCTATGATACTGTGCATATAGGGTCAGGGTGCGGTATCGCTGCTAACTGTAAGATTATGACATGGAATCATGATATAACTGCAAATGGCTACATACAAAAGAGCAGGGTATCTGCGCCTGTTACCATTGGAGACAATGTATGGCTTGGTTATAATGTGATAGTTTTGGCAGGTGTCAAAATTGGCAGTGGGAGTGTCATTGGCGCAGGGTCGGTTGTTACAAAAGACATACCTGCGTATGTTGTGGCAGCAGGAAATCCTGCAAAAATTATTAAAAAGTTACAGTAAAAGGTTGTGTATGAGTAGCAATATATTGAGCCACTTAAGTAAATATGGGTACCCTATAATCGCCAAGTGTAAGCGAACAGTTTTTTCTGTAATGTTTAATTTTTTTATCAGATTATCCATCTATCTGAATAGAGTTCTATCTTTTTTAGGGTTGAAATTGATTAGAAATAAAAAACCCCTGTTTCTTAATTTGAGCAAGGATAAAGATTTACACCCGGTAGTAGCTTTTTGTAGAGGGTTTAATCAAGATATTTTGTTACGAGTTCCAGTGCGATTAGGAAGAACAAGCAGGTGGTTTGACCTATCCAAAGATAGCTTAGATCCCCCGTTAGTAGCACTAAACTCTGCTCTTAAAAATAAAATTCATGGTGATGAATTACATATTTTTTTAATGCAACTATTTGAAGCCCGTAGAGATTTAGTGTCTCCTTTAACGGCTATTGCTGCAGCTGGGCTATCTGAAAATAAGGAGTCAGAACTATCGAATTATCCAGCATGGTCTCTAGTTCTGCCTTGGGAGGTGAAAGATATTGAGCATAAGTTTCATTCTTATCCAGCTTCAGTAAAAAAAAATAGGCTAAATAATGGATTTAGAATTGATAGTAAAGACCCGATTAGAATAATGGAGCAAGATAGGCTTAACTCAATTGATTCTCATGTTAAACAATTTACCAAATTATTAGATTCAATAGATAAAAATGGCCTCCTTCAAGGGAAAAAATATGGCTATATTTCAGCAATAATCCTCATAGATGGAGATGATTGGCGCTGGATAATTGGAGGTGAGGGGAATCATAGAACGGTTGTAGCAGCTTCTCTTGGTTATAAAGAGCTTGATGTTGTTGTTGAGAAGGTTGTTCGAAAAGAAGATTCCAAGTGGTGGCCGAATGTTTACAATGGTTTGTATACCATCACACAAGCTGAGAAAGTTTTTGACGATATTTTTAATGCGAATCCGTCCTTCGTCTATGATCAATGGATGCATTATGCTATAGATAAAATTAAGAGCCCATCCTCCAGAGCATAACAATGCACGCAGTAGTGCGACTGTGACAACCTAATAGTGGTATAGATGAAGCAAAATCAGGCTTGGTAAGAAAGAAGAGAAAGAAATGTTGATGAAGAGGTAAATGCGGCAATAGAGGTAAAATCGATATGTGGAGAATCTGGTTTTTTTGTTCTAGATTCACATAATAAATGCAAAAGTCAGTGCAGGGTGCAGAACAATAAGTTTTTCATTAAGATACTGGTTATATGATTGCAACTTTTCCTTTATTTCCATGTTCAAGGTTAAACCACCGGCTTTAGCTCAAGTTACTATTCGATGATGCTAATAATTGACACAGAGTGAAATAGATTGTACAAAAATGTACAGGGAGCGAAGCGGGTGGATTTTAGTCCACTGCGATCCGTACGAACCCATCTACTTTAGTAGGTAGGTGGCTGTTTAGTATTACTTGAAATTTTCTCTTACATAAACGGAGCAGGGTATATATGGCACAAGACAATAATCCAGTATTAAACATTAAAAACTCAACATTGGAGCTCGCCCCAATAGTGCTGTTTGTCTATAATAGACCAGACCATACAAGACAAACAGTAGAAGCGTTGCAAAAAAATGAGCTAGTAGACAAAAGTGAACTTTTCATCTACTCAGATGCAGCGAAAAATGAAAATGCTGTTGATAAAGTAAATGTAGTACGAGAATATCTAACGACTATAGATGGCTTTAAAAAAGTTACTATAATTGAGCGAGACAAAAACTGGGGCCTTGCAAACTCCATTATTGATGGGGTGACAAAGGTAATCAAAGAGTATGGTAAGATAATTGTCCTTGAAGATGATTTGGTTACAAGTCCTTATTTTTTAGAGTTTATGAATGATGGTTTAGAGTTTTATAAGGATGAGAAAAAAGTATTTGGCATTACAGGGTATGCATTTCCTGTGAAAAAAGAAAACTTGAACAGCACTTTCTTTCTCAAAGATGAAGGATGCTGGAGTTGGGCAACATGGGCTAAAAAATGGAAATATTTTGAAAAAAATACAGATAAACTCATAGCAACATTCACTAAAGATATGATACAAGATTTTAATTTTGACAACTCATCTGATTTATGGTCACAAGTATTACAGAATAAGAAAGGTGAGATTAATACATGGGCTATATATTGGTATGCAACGGTTTATTTAAATGATGGTTTGTTTTTACATCCAAGAGATTCGTTTGTAGAAAATATAGGGCATGATGGAAGTGGCACTCACTGTAGCAAGAACAACAACTCTAATACTTCAATTGTGCGCAACTACAATGTAAATTTAGAAGTAGAAATTAAAGAATCAGATATTGCGAAACAGCTACATATTGAATATTTTAATTCATTAAAAATCCCAATTTGGAAGAGAATATTTAATAAAATAAAAAAACTATATTAGAAAAAAATGAACATAAACTTAACAGACAAAAACTTAACTAAAACAGAAAAAGAAGAGATAGAAAAGCTCCTTCAAAGAAAAAACGAAAATATAACTAATGAATTAGATCAACTAATCTATCTACACGATTTAATTTGGGATGACTATGGTTGTGACAATAAAAAACTAAATTGGGATAAAATTGGGCTATATTATAATCATCCCGTTTGGATTTTATCAGGACTTTTTATAGAGCAGGACAATACTTCTATGGGGCATCGTCATGCCATAAGTGACTGGATTGTTGAAAATAATTTAAAAAATATAGTTGATTATGGTGGCGGTTTTGGCACATTGGCAAGATTGGTTGCTCAAAAAGATAAAAATATCAATATGAATATTTATGAGCCACACCCAAGCGAACTTGGATTGAAACGAGTGGCGGAATTTAAAAATATATATATTATTGGCACACTTGATTTAAATTATGATTGTCTTATGAGTACTGATGTTTTAGAGCATGTTCCAGATCCTTTAAAAACTTTTTCAGAAATGATTGGAAGTGTTAAGATAAATGGTTACTTGGTAGTGGCTAACCATTTTTACCCATTTGGGAAATGTCATTTACCTCAAACATTTCATTTTAGATACAGTTTTAATTATTTTGCAATAATGATGGGGCTTAAAACTGTAGGAATTTTGAAGGGAAGCCATGCAACCATTTTTATAAAAAACAAAGAGATTGAACTAAACTGGAAAAAAATTAGATTTTATGAAAGATTATCTAAATTTATTTTTCCAAGTCTAAATATTTTAATTTCGTCACTAAGAAGATTGAAAAGAATTTTTATTGAATTAAAGTCAAGGTGATGCGAATAAATAACGTAATACACTTTTCTACAGAAGATTTTGGTGGGGCTGGTTCTGCAGCATTAAGAGTGCATAAAACCTGTCAAGAATATGGATTTAATAGTATTCTATTTTGTAAAAATAAGCGGACAAGTGAAGAAAGTATTTTAGCTGTAAGATCAATATTAAAAAACTTTTACTTTAGAGTATTAAACAAAATAGATTCTAAACTGAATCTATTTAATGATAAATACTTTTTTTTTGAAAAAAACCGTAATACACTAAGTGATATAAAGCAAATAGAGAGACATATTCCGTTTCATCCAAATATCATTATTTTACATTGGATCAGTGGTTTTGTGGATTTAAGAGTTATTAAGCAATTACAAGAAAAATATAATTGTAAAGTATATTGGTACCTTATGGATATGGCACCTATGACTGGCGGGTGTCATTATGCTTGGGATTGTATTGGGTATACAGATGGTTGCTTTAGTTGTCCAGCAGTTGGGTTTGTTTATGAAAACCTACCTCTAAAAACTTTGCAATATAAAAAACAAATGATTAAAAATATTGGTATAGAAGCAATATCAGGGTCAACATGGCTTTCCAAACAATTAAATAACTCAATGTTATTTAAAGATAAAGAGATACACGAAATTATGTTGGGTATAAATTCGGAAGTTTTTAAACCATTAAATGAAGATAATATTTTGAATATTAAATTAAAATATAATTTGCCACTTGATAAAAAAATTATATTCTTTGGCGCTTCAAGTACAACAGATGAGCGAAAAGGATTTGGATATTTAATTAAAGCATTGAAATTATTATCTAAAGATCACTTAATTGACAACAACTCTGTAATTATTGTAACTGCTGGCAAATTTATCTCTAGAGAGGATTTTAAAAATCTAACATTACCTCACAAACATATAGGTTATTTAAATGGAAATACTGAACTAGCAGAAGCATACCAGATCGCAACAATGTTTGTTTCTCCAAGTATTGAAGATAGTGGGCCTATGATGATTAATGAATCAATTATGTGTGGCACACCAGTAGTTTCTTTTAAAATGGGTGTTGCCGAAGATCTAGTTTTTAATGGTACAACAGGATATATAGCAGAGTTAAAAAATGTAGAAGATTTAGCAAATGGAATAGCTATAATTATTAATTTGAATAATAAGAAATATAAAAAAATGCAAGAGAATTGTAGAGAAATAGGACTTCGAAAATGCAGTACAGAAGTTCAAGTTAATAAGCTTATTTCTTTAATGGATGATAAATAATGGCGTACTATGCACATGAAGAGCTTAAAAGTTTAGGCTTTAAATATATAGGTAAAAATGTAAAGATAAGTGATAAAGCTAGCATTTACAATTGTGATCAAATTGAAATTAGCGATAACTCAAGAATCGATGATTTTTGTGTGATTTCTGGAAAAATTAAAATTGGTAGAAATGTTCACATTACGCCAATGTGCTTAATTGCAGGTGGAGAAAAAGGTATATTTATTGAAGACTTCACCACTATTTCTTATGGAGTGAAAGTTTTTACTCAGTCTGATGATTATAGTGGAAGAACAATGACCAATTCAACTATTCCAAAAATATATAAAAATGAGTTTATGTATGAAGTTACTTTAAAAAAACATTCTATTGTTGGCGCTGGAAGTATTATTATGCCAGGGGTTGTCTTGGCTGAAGGGACCTCTATAGGCGCCAATAGTTTAGTATTGAAATCTACAAAATCTTGGGGTATATATATTGGCACCCCTGCAAAAAGAATAAAAGATAGAAAAAAAGATTTATTAAATATTGAAAAAGAATATTTGGAAAAAGCGAAGAAATTAGTGTGATACCATTTAATAAGCCGCCTTTAACAGGGAATGAAGAGAAATACGTTTTAGAGTCTATGAAAAGTAGAAAAATTTCAGGAGATGGAGAGTTTACTACAAGATGTCACAAATGGTTTGAAGAAAAGTTCGAGTGCAAAAAAGTACTCCTAACTACTTCATGTACTCATGCACTAGAAATGGCCGCAATACTTCTTGACATTGAGAAGGGTGATGAAGTTATTATGTCTTCATATACTTTCGTATCAACTGCAAATGCTTTTGTTCTTCGTGGGGCTAAAATAGTATTTGTAGATATAAGACCTGACACAATGAATATTGATGAAACAAAGATAGAGCAAGCCATTACAAATAAAACTAAAGTTATCGTTCCTGTGCATTACGCGGGTGTTGCATGTGAAATGGATACAATTATAGATATTGCAAATAGTTACAATCTTTTTGTAGTAGAGGATGCGGCCCAGGGGGTGATGAGTAGTTATAAAGGCAAAGCACTTGGAACAATAGGGCATCTTGGGGCTTTTAGTTTTCATGAGACAAAAAACTATACAAGTGCTGGTGAGGGTGGGCTACTTCTCATAAATGATGACAGGTTTACAGATAGAGCTGAAATTATCAGAGAAAAGGGAACAAATAGAGGTTTGTTTTTTAGAGGTATGGTAGATAAATATTCTTGGGTTGATCTTGGAAGTAGTTATCTACCTAGTGATATGAATGCGGCATTTTTATGGGGTCAATTAGAAAAAGCTGACGAGATAAACGAAAATAGACTTAGTAGTTGGAATGCTTATTATGAGGGACTCAAAGAGTTAGAAAATAGGGGGGTAATAGAACTACCAACTATTCCAGATTATTGTATTCAAAATGCTCATATGTTTTATGTTAAAGTAAAAGATTTAGAGGTTCGAACTAAACTTTTATATTATTTAAAAGAAAATAATATTTTATCTGTATTTCATTATACGCCCCTTCACTCAGCCCCTGCAGGGTTAAAGTTTGGTAGATTTAATGGTACAGATGACTTTACAACAGCGGACAGTGAAAGGTTACTAAGATTACCTATGTACTTCAAAATTAAGAAGAATGTAGATCTAATTATAAATACAATATATTTATTTTATAAGGTTAAACAATGAAAGGGAATAATTTTGACAGGTGGAAGTGTAACAAGACTTTATACTGCCACAAAAACTTACAAAAATATGTAATAATTTATTTTATAAGCTAAAATTTGAAAAACGAATCGCAAGTCGTGAGTTCGTTCACTATGGTACGACCAAAATATATGACCCATTCTTCCTTTCCTCATAAATTTCTTGCCAAATTGCAAGAATATTCTATGCCTGAAGAAAATAATCACCTTCCAAAAATATCGATCGTGATGCCTGCGTATAACCAGGTTCAGTTTATAGAACGTAGTATTTTGTCAGTACTGAATCAAGACTACCCAAACATTGAGTTGATCATTATTGACGGAGGTTCAAATGACGGCACGGTCGAAATAATCCAAAAATACTGCGAGCACATTGCTTTCTGGGTTTCTGAAAAGGATCGTGGTCAAAGTGACGCACTTAATAAAGGGTTTGGTCACTGCACAGGTGAAATCTATGGTTGGTTAAATTCGGATGATCTTTATTTGCCAGATGCGTTTAAGCATACAGTAGCCGCATTGGAAGCGCATCCTAATAAAAAAATTGTATTTGGTGATTGGCTTTCGATTGATACATACGAGCGAGTTATCGATTACAACCATGCATTCGACTTCAATCTGAACCATTTCAAATACGAAGGTTTTCATTTAAATGCACAGTCTCTATTTTGGTATGCTGAAGTACATAAAAAGTTCTCAGGGTTTGATATTGCTCTATACAACACTATGGATTATCAGATGATTTTAGAGTTTGGAATTACTCAAGGGCAGCGGACATTTTTACGTATACCCTATGCATTAGGTGCATTCCGTCGTTATGAAGGGCAAAAAACTGGTGCGATGACATTGGGTGTGATCAAAGAACATAGAAGCATGGCTGAACGATATGGGTACCTTGATAAGTTTAGAGCCATTGGATGGCAAAAAAGGCTCTACTTTCGTGTTCGACGTGGCTGGTGGTACTATAAACGTGGCGGCCTTTCTAATTTAATTTCTCGTTTGAGGAGTGCATATGTTAGTCGCAGCTAGACCCTTATTCGCTTTCTCGTTATTGAGCAAGAATTGGATACTCATTCTTGCTGTTTTGGCACGTCTCGCAAGCCCAGCAACTGCAGATTTTAGTTATTTGGTTCTGGCGGGTTATGCGTTGCTTGGAAGGCGCCAAGTTATTCAAGCTCTTTTGCTTTCTTGGCTTTTTACCATGATTAATTCAGGACTTGCTCCAGACGCCGCATATTCCGCCATTGGGCGATACCTTGTACTTTCGTCGGCTTTTCTTTCGGTTGTTCTTCGTGGTGGTTTTTCAAATCAGGATCGTTTTTTTTGGTTCACGATTGCATTGGGCGGATTTTTTATCTTGCACGCAGTTGTGATTAGTCCGATGCCTGATGTATCCATCCTGAAGGCTATGGCTTGGACTATTGTGATGATAACATTGTTGGCGGCATGGTCGGGGTTAAATCATTTGCAGCGCGCGCGTATGCAGCAATGGTTATTCGGTTTTTTGGTTTTGGTGACGGTGATGAGTCTGCCTTTCTTGGCGGTTTCAGAAATTGGTTATGCAAAAAACGGAAGCGGCTTCCAAGGTATGCTGAATCATCCGCAAGCGTTTGGGACAATTATGGCTGTGATTGGTGCTTTAGTGATGGGAAGGCTTCTTTCGCAAAAACGGCCTTCTTGGAAGTTCTTAGCTATGACGCTTGTCTGCATTGTTTTGATTGTGCTGTCAGAGGCTAGAACAGCCGGTATGGCCTTGATTCTTGCACTAGGTGTCAGCGTCGTCTTTATCCTGACATTTAGCGGACAATCTATTCGATCCGCCATGCCAGTATTGCAAAGTAAGCGTTTTATTGTTCTTGCTTTATTATTGTTGGTTTTTTTAACCGTACCAGGCTCGCCTTTGCGTAGCGTGGTGAATGACTATATGGGTAAGTCTACTGATGTGGATAACTTATGGAGTGCTTATCAAGCCTCACGTGCTGTTTTGTTTGAACCCATGATTACTAACATCAGCGAGAGCCCCATTTTGGGAATCGGATTTGGTATCGCATCGGATTCAACTGCGATGAATGTCGTGCGCGACCCGCTTTTTGGTATTGCAATCAGCGCACCTATAGAAAAAGGTGTGATGCCGCTTGCTATATTGGAAGAGGTTGGAGTTGTCGGTTTTATTTTGGTAGCAATATGGATATTGTTCTTGCTCCGTCATGCAGCAGCTAACGGAATAACCCCATTCCTTGTTAGCACAACAGTGTTACTAATCAATCTGGGTGAGTCGACATTATTCTCTCCAGGCGGAATGGGAATGTTCATGCTTATTTTGCTTAACTTTGCCGTTACAAAACCAAAATCAACTAAATTCTCACAGATAAATAGTTATAAGGTTGCTGTAAATGCATGACCTATCGGTATGGTTCTGGCAGCGCACCCTTACCCCGCATATGGGTGCGCTTGCTGCTGCACTAGCAGAAAGTAATTTTTGTGTTACCTTTGTGTCAAATGTTTTGTTATCGGAAGATCGCATGCAGCAGGGCTGGGAAACGCCTCAACTTGGTAAAGTAAAATTTCTGTTGGCCGCAGACAAAAATACTGTGATTCGACTTGCTGCAGAAGCGCCTTTGGGTTCTATTCATTTGTGCCAAGGTTTGCGTGGTAATGGTCTTGTTGCTGATGCTCAGCATGTGCTGCGGAAACGTGGCGTGCAGCAGTGGGTGATCATGGAAACGGTTGATAACGAGGGCTGGCGGGGCGTTGTTAAGCGTATTTTGTACCGCTGGTTGTTGATACGTTGGCGTGGCCATTTAGCAGGTATCTTAGCAATTGGTCGTGAGACACCGGCATGGATTATGGCGAGGGGAATGCCGTCTAGTCGTATTTACCCTTTTGCATATTTCTTGATAGAACCTCAAGTTGATCAATTGACTCTGTCATCAGTTGAAATGGATGTAAATCGAGATTTTCGTTTTATTTTTGTTGGGCAGTTGATCGAGCTTAAGCGTGTTGATCAATTAATTGCTGCTATTACTGCATTAAAGCGGTTCGATATAAAGCTTTGGGTGGTTGGTAGCGGACCGGAAGAAGCACGACTGCGCACTCTTGCTGATGCGTTAATGCCAGGACAGGTTCGTTGGCTAGGTCGACAGCCCATGTCTGCCGTGTCGAACCTGATTTACCAAGCCGATTGTTTAGTCTTGCCCAGTCGTCATGATGGCTGGGGTGCTGTGGCTTCTGAAGCTTTAATGGTCGGCACGCCTGTAATATGCAGTGATGCATGCGGTTCCTCGGTAGCTGTTCAAGCCAGCAGCGTTGGTAGCATTTTCCCAGCGAATAATTGTCAAGCCCTCACTAAAGCCTTGCACAAGCAATATGAGACAGGGTTATGGCGACCTGAGCGTAGGCAACAACTTGCGGAGTGGGCGAAGTGCTTGGGGGCTAAGGCGGGAGCAGACTATTTGGCTCAGATTTTGAGGTTAGAAGGAAAGTCTTTCGATAGTATTGTCGCACCATGGAAAATATAAAAAACATGACCCCAAAGAGAAAAATCATCCTTTGCTTCGTCAGCTATTACCTGCCTGGTTTTCGTTCAGGCGGCCCAGTTCGTACGATTGCCAATTTTGTTGATCACCTAGGTGATGAGTTTGATATCCGTATTGTGACACGCAATCATGATGCATTAGTTGCCGAGCCTTATCCTGACGTCGCTATTGATGCCTGGAACGCGGTGGGTAAGGCTCAGGTCTTCTACGCATCAGACAAAATGGTCAATCTACGCGGTATTGCAACACTCCTTAGTGAAACTTCGCATGATGTTTTGTATCTAAACAGTTTTTTCGCATTCAGCTTTACGGGTTTACCGTTACTCGCCCGTCGACTGGGGTTTGCACCACGAACACCCTGTGTGATTGCTCCTCGCGGTGAGTTCTCAGTGGGTGCTGTTACTTTGAAAGCTACTAAAAAGCAAATCTATATGGGCTTAGTCAAAGCATTGGGGCTCTACCAGAATCTGCATTGGCAGGCGTCCAGTGATTTTGAAAAAGCCGATATTAGCAGAGAGTTTGGTTCAGTTGCTCGATGGGTGTATGTAGCGCCTGACTTAACGCCCGTTGTAGCTCCCGATCTGAATACTACTTCAAGCCGTGCACCTGGACCATTGAGAATTGTATTTTTGTCTCGTATCTCACCTAAGAAAAATTTAGACTTTCTATTGAGAGTGCTGGCGAAAGTCTCTATCAATGTTGAGTTGGCAATTTATGGGCCGCAAGAAGATCCGCAGTATTGGAAGCACTGTTTTTCCTTGATTGAACAGTTGACTGAGAATATTAATGTAACGCTTGGCGGTAATGTTCCACAAGAGCAAGTTCGTGAGGTCTTTTCAGAACATGATGTGTTTGTGTTTCCCACCCGAGGTGAAAACTTTGGCCATGTTATCTTTGAATCACTATCGGCTGGTACGCCAGTCTTGGTCAGTGATCAAACACCTTGGCAGTCCGATGGGCATGGAGGCATACAAGTGCTTCCTCTTGATGAGCTCCTCTGGGTAGATGCGCTAGAGCTTTGGGCTGGGTTTGATGAAGAGTCGCTTGTAAAGAGGTATGCGGCGGCGACTGATTATGCTATTCAGTACACTGATAATAATCTTCCATTGCAGCAGAATCGTGAGGTTTTCTACACCGCAGCGATGTCCACGAAACGAAAGAGGATTTAAAGGTTGAATCCAAATAAAAGGATTTCTTTAAAACCATTATGAAGAAAATAGATTAAAGCAGTTATAATGGATTATATGAATAATTACGGGGTTTAAATGTTTAAAAATAAAGTTTTATTAATCACAGGTGGAACAGGATCTTTTGGCGGCGCTGTTTTGAGAAGATTTTTAAGGACTGATATTAAAGAGATTAGAATATTCTCTCGTGATGAACTTAAGCAAGATGACATGAGAAGACATTACAACAATGATAAGCTGAAGTTTTATATTGGTGATGTACGAGATTTAAATTCAATTGATGACTCGATGAGGGGTGTGGACTACGTCTTTCATGCTGCGGCACTTAAGCAAGTTCCTTCTTGTGAGTTTTATCCGATGCAGGCGGTGAAAACTAATGTGATTGGCACTGAGAATGTGCTGAACTCTGCTATCAGATTTGGTATTAAAAAGGTGATTTGTCTTAGTACTGATAAAGCCGTTTATCCAATTAATGCAATGGGTATTAGCAAGGCGATGATGGAAAGAGTTATTGTCGCTAAAGGTAGAAATATTAAAGATACAATGATTGCTTGTACGAGATACGGCAACGTGATGGCAAGTCGTGGTTCGGTTATCCCGTTGTTTATTGAGCAGATAAAAAATGGATTGCCAATGACAGTTACTGACCCAGATATGACTCGCTTTATGATGAGCTTGGATCAAGCTGTGGATTTAGTTTTATTTGCCTTTGAAAATGGCGAGAGTGGAGATATATTTGTACAGAAAGCGCCAGCTGCAACTGTAGCATTACTGGCCCATACTTTAAAGAATTTGCTGAGCAAGTCAGAAAATAAAGTAAAGATAATTGGAACTCGCCATGGTGAGAAATTATACGAAACACTTCTCACTAAAGAGGAGATGGTAAAGGCAATTGATATGAATGATTATTATCGTATACCAGCTGACACACGAGACTTGAACTACAATAAGTTTGTTGAAGATGGTGAAGAGGTAATTACACAGGCTCACGAGTATCATTCTCATAATACACACCAACTTAATGAAGATGAATTAAAGCAATTGTTGCTAAATCTCTCCGAGATTCAAGATGAGCTTAAGGAGTTTGGGGCTAAATAGATGCGTGTACTAATTACAGGATCTAACGGCTTTATTGGTAAAAATTTAATTGTTAGGCTGAATGAATTAGGTACTTCTTATGAGGTTTTCACTCGCAGAAATTCGATCAAGGATTTACAAGGATTAATTAAAAAGTCAGATTTTGTAATTCATTTAGCAGGAGAAAATAGACCTGAAGATGAAGATGATTTTGAGGTGGTAAACTCTGGATTGACATCACTAATTTGCGATGAAATTCGTTTAACAGAAAAAAATATTCCAATTATATTAGCATCTTCTACGCAAGCAGAGCATGACAATCCATATGGAAAGAGTAAGCTTAGTGCTGAAATTGCCATTAAAAATCTTACGGAAAATACTGGAAATTCTTCATATATTTACCGTCTTCCAGGGGTATTTGGAAAGTGGTGCAAGCCTAATTACAATTCTGTTGTTGCTACATTTTGCCACAATATAAGTCATGACCTTCCTATACAAGTTAACGACCCGTTTGTTGAGTTGAGCCTAGTTTATATTGATGATGTGATTGAAGAGTTTGTTAATGTGATTAAAAAGGGCGGAGTTAGCGGAAAAGCGCCAATAGTACAGCCAGAGTATAAAATTAAATTAGGCGATTTAGCCGATCAGATTAAAATATTTAAAGAGAGTCGAGATTCGCTTATAACTGAAAAGGTTGGCAGTGGAATTATTCGCAAGCTATATTCAACTTATCTCAGTTATCTTTCTCCTGAGCAATTTGCATATTCAATACCCTTATATGGGGATGAACGTGGAGTGTTTGCAGAGATACTAAAAACAAAAGACAGTGGTCAGTTTTCATTTTTTACTGCAGCTCCAGGGGTGACTAGAGGTGGTCATTATCACAACTCTAAAACTGAAAAATTTTTAGTTATTCAAGGTAGAGCAAAATTCAGCTTTAGAAATGTAGCCACAGATGAAACGCATGAGATTATCACAACAAATAAAGAATTGAAAATTGTTGAAACTGTACCAGGGTGGTCGCATGATATTACCAATATTGGTTCAGAGGAAATAATAGCCATGCTTTGGGCTAATGAAATTTTTAATCCTAATAATCCTGATACCATAGCTTACAAGGTGTAGAGGTAAATAAGATATGAAAAAATTAAAAATAGCAACAGTAGTTGGAACGCGTCCAGAAATCATACGTCTTGCATGCGTTATTAAGAAGCTTGATGAGCATTGTGAACACATTCTGATTCATACAGGGCAGAACTATGATTATGAATTAAACGAAATTTTCTTCGACGATCTAGGAATTAGAAAGCCGGATTATTTTTTAGGTGCTGCT
>Ga0233441_1000888_pt1 | contig 30205 bp, 26 predicted proteins | sample SI_123_September_4_FD_182781 | JGI IMG/M metagenome (GOLD analysis project Ga0233441, IMG submission 182781) | Seawater microbial communities from Saanich Inlet, British Columbia, Canada - SI_123_September2016_135_MG | ecosystem: Environmental > Aquatic > Marine > Inlet | place: Canada: British...
CTAAAGTATGGTTGTAAACTTTATAAAATGTCCTCATTGCCATGAAGAAATTAACGCCTTTTATGCTTGCGTAAGCCATTGTCCTTCTTGTCAAAAAACATTTGCTTCTGCCTGGGTTTGTGATTCTGGGAAAGGGTTAGAAGATATAAAAGAAGATAGAAGAGAATATAAAAATCAAACCATGTCAAAGTATCAAATCAAAAAGATGTTTAATCTTACTGATAAAGAAATATCAAAGATTCCTAGTTCCAATAACTTTGGTATGAATAGATATAAAAAAACTGATGTAATAAAATATATATAAAATTATCAGTTTTGTCTTTAAATGCCGACTTATCCCCAGCTCACTCCTAAAAAAGGGCCACTGACGTCTCCGCAAAATTACAACTGAATCAGGAAATTTGAATAAAAAATGTGCCATTTTGACGCATTTTTTGTTTTTAAATTAATATAAACATCTAACCGTTGTCAGGTATCTTGTCATTGAAGATATACACTTGACAGTATATTGAGCAGTGTTATAATTCAGATATATGATAAATAAACAACAATTGGGTCAAACAATTAAAAGTCTGCGCGAAGAAAGACAGGTTAGTCAGGCAAAACTGGCTAAATATGTTGGAATCTCTCGTCCAGCCATGTCGGCAATTGAAACCGGAAACAGGGGAGTAGAAGTATTTGAATTATCTAAAATCGCCACTTTTTTTGGCGTGAAAATTGACGAGCTACTTGTTTCGGAAATAAACAAGAATGAAACTAGTCCTTCTGATGTAGAAGTAAATAAAGATATAGAATTCAATCCTGAGAAATTACAGCAGGTTTTACTTTATGTTTTAAATAAATGTGGCGGTAAGCCAAATGTCGGAGAAACTGTTTTGTATAAATTGTTGTACTTTATTGATTTTAATAGTTATGAAAAATGGGGCAAACCGATTATTGGCCTGAGTTATGTTAAATTGCAGTTTGGTCCGGTACCTCAGTCAATTCAATTCCGAACCGTGATTAAGAAAATGGAAACTGAAAACCGGATTAAAATTTTCATTCAAGAATATCATGATATGAAGCAAAAAAGATATGTCGCGTTGGGTGATTTTAATCTGGATAATTTTTCAATCAAAGAAAAAAATGTAATTGATGATGTTATTGCTAAATTGTCAGATATGTCAGCGGCCCAGATTGAGCAATATGTTCATGAAGATATTCCCTGGAAGGTTATGGGAAAAAATGAAGTCATTCCTTATGAATTAACTGTTGACCGAGAAACGCCATACGCACAGGTTGATCATTGGCAAGCATGGCAAAATGCTTCTGGCGTAGATTCCCTGAAGCATCTTGGCCCTATATCAAAAGAAGAATATAATTATTATGAAAATTTATGCTCAAAAAAGGACAAATAGAATTTGGTGATATTGTTTGGACGCAGTTTGATCCCAGTATCGGCCATGAATTCCAGGATAAAAGACCGGCTGTGGTTATTCAAACAAATAAGCAGATCAGCAGATCAAATTTAGTAACAGTAATACCTTTGACAGGTAATTTAACGAATAAAGTTGATGATGATATAATTATTCATGCTGATAATGAAAATAATTTAAAAAGCAATTCTCTAATTAAGGTTTACAACATTGCTTCCTGTGATTATAGTCGTTTCTGCGGCGTCATCGGTCATGCCGGGAATAATATTATGCATGAAATAAGATTATACTTAAAAAAACATTTTGGTATTTGAATTTGTGAGGATATAATACACTTATCCCCAGCTCACTCCTAAAAAAGAGCCACTGACGTCTCCGCAAAATTACAACTGAATCAGGAAATTTGAATAAAAAATGTGTTCACTTTGCACATTTTTTTGTTTTTGACAGAGGTGTTACAATGAATTTATACACTAAATTTGTCAATTTTATGTCAACAATCAAGGTTAAAATCATTGGCGTGGGTAATAGAGGCTGTAACGTTCTTAATCGGCTCAATGACCTGCCAAAGTCAGTCAAAAGAATTGCAATTGCTAAGCGTGAAAAAGTGTTCGAGGGTCTTGAAGTTAACAAGAAAATAGAATTAACCCAGGTTGATATAGACAATCCTGGCCAAGCTATTGATAGCAAGAAATCCCAGATAGAAAAAATCCTGGATAACACGGATATTGGTTTTTTCATTTCTAACCTTACTAACAAGGTTACCGTAACCCAAACTGCAACAATCGCCCAACTGGCCAGACAAAAAGGAATTTTAACAGTTTTTGTGGGCGCATCACCATTTTTCTTCGAAGGCAAACTAGCATTAGAACAGTCTGAACAAAACAAAGCCTATCTGCATGATGAAATAGATTCAGTTCTGGTTTTGGATAGTGACAAAACAATCCAAAAAGGAGTTCCAATCGCAGAAGGTTTAACAAAGGTTGATAATATGCTTAGTGGGGTAATCCTGTCAATTATTGATTTGATTAATAAGTGCGGAGTGATCAATGTTGATTTTGCAGATCTGCGTTCAACAATAGAGAACGGCGGAGAGCTGTTTTTCAATTCTATCAGTGGCACAAAAGAGGATCTGACGAGCATAGTTAATCAACTTTTTACAAATACCCAACTGAAATCTACCAAGACCGATTTTTCTCGGTCATTGTACGTGATCTATTCCAACAGTGACTTGCTTATGCAGGAAGTGGGCGACATTTGTAATAAAATACAAAAACAATTAACTAATAAAGCTAGAATTATCTTTGGAGTTGTGAATGATGCTAAAATCAAACAGAACTTGAAAATTGTACTTTTGGCGAATTAAAATTATATGAAAAATGAGCCATTTAAACTAAAGGTCAAAGAACTTGACGGTACGAAAGTCGTCAACTTTTCCAACACCTCAGATTCCTTTGTGGAAGTTGTAATTACTATTGATAATAAAGACGCTAAATTCGGTAAGGACTATGATCCTGAAGTCAAAGGATACGCCTATCCGCCGAAGCTAGAAAAGGATGTGAAGAAATTAATAAACGGCACAGCCTTACCTTTTCGGTGGTTGCGGTCAGGAGAAGTGAAGGCCTATGTTTATCGTGGGAAAGGTTCTTACCATGATGTTGATATTGATAAACCAACCTTCCTCCGCCACAAACTGGTTAAATCAATTAAGTTCAGGAGAACGGACAATACTCCATTTCAAATATTAACTGCTAACTATTAAAAAAATTAACATTAAAAAATCCTATGAAAAACCACACACCTGAGTCCACTAGAAACATTGTTCTTTCTCCGATTGAAAAGTTTATATACTCACTTTTCCCAGACACTTTTAACCGATATTTATTCCGACGTTATGGAAGTAAATCCATGGATTTTCGTTTAGCGGCATTTTTATTCACAAAAGGTCGTGAAAATCGAAGAGTTGACATCTTTCCCCGTGGTGGCAATCATGGCCGTGGTTTTGATATTGTTTTGGATAATAAGTTCTTGATGAGGTTTGAGCAGGAAGGTGGACACTTTGAGATGACCTCAATTGATTTAGGTAAGTTTGAGAATTGTGAGCCAGCAGCACTGGATAATTTGTAAGAAAGCGTTGAAAGCCAATGTTTTAATATGAAAACTAAAATCTTTCTTGAAAAAGGCGACATCACCAACCAAAAAGTTGACGCAATTGTTAATGCGGCTAACGAACTTTTGCTTGGTGGTGGCGGAGTGGACGGCGCAATCCATTCGGGCGCTGGCTATGAGTTGAAACTTGAATGTGCCAAACTTGGTGGTTGTAAAACTGGTCAGGCGAAAATAACTTCAGGTCATGAGTTACCAGCAAAATATGTTATTCATGCCGTTGGTCCAAGATACGGTCAGCATGGTGGGGAAGAACCGAACCTGCTTCGGGATTGTTATTTGAATAGTTTAAAATTGGCCAAAGAAAATAATTGTCAATCAATCGCTTTTCCGTGTATCTCAACCGGTGTATTCGGTTATCCTAAACGAAAGGCCGCCAAAATCGCCGTTGATACAGTCCAGGATTTTATAAAAGAGGATGATTGTTTTGAAAAGGTTGTTTTTGTTTGCTATGCGCAGGCGGATTATGATGTTTATGAAATGGCGCTGAAGAAATAAATTTCGGGTTGTAATTTTAGCTGAAAGGTTGTAATATAGATATAGAAGAATTATAATTTTCAACTTTATAAACTTTTTAGCTTTCAACTTTTAACTGATATTTACCTATGCTAAAAGCCCGCTCAATAAACGGTAACTACGTAATGCTACCAAAAGAAAAATTTACCAACCGGGTCTCTGCCTACGGGATTATTAAACATGAAGGAAAAATATTGTTAGTTAATACCAAGAGTCCCGGTAAATGGTTTTTGCCGGGCGGGGAAGTGGAAATTGGTGAAGAGATGGAAGATGCTGTTAAGCGGGAGACACACGAAGAATGCGGAATAGATGTTGAAGTTGGAGAATTGCTTGCCCGCAAAAAAACAATGTTCTATTACGATCCGACGGACAACGCTTGGCAGAATTATTGCTTCTTTTTTGAATGTAAACCACTTGGTTTTGAATTGGCGGAAGACTATCAAGTTGAGGATGATGAATCCGAAAAACCGGAATGGGTTGATGTAAGTAAGCTAAAGAAAAAGGATTTGCAATTTCCAGTGGATGAGTTGTTTGAAATGATAAGAGATAACAAAATATAAAGTAGGTCCCTCATCGACATTTTACTAAAAATAAGTTAAATTGATTTGATATTCAATTGCAACGGAGGAAGTCATGGGCATTAGACAATGGCTTTTGAAAAAAAGGATTAGAACGGTTCTAGATGCTGTACCTGTTGGGGAGCTACATGGAATATTAAAAGAGGTTAGAAACTCGGTTGGCGCCCGTCGTTGTTGGGTTCGGATATTTGAAATAAAGTGTCCTGTGTGTGGCAAAGAAGAACTGGTTTGTATGTTGAGCCACGTCGATACATACGGAATGGGAATAAGTTACAGATGTTATCATTTTTGTTTGGCCTGTTTAAGTTACCGGGGAACTTCAAGTCAGTTGTCGGTAATTAAAACTCCTGATACCTGTACATTTTGTAGATATAACTGGAAGAAACAACGATATGCTACACCACGTAATAAGCCTCGGTTGTGGCCAAGATAAGTGTATGTTGAATCCTGCTGTTCATGAATGGTGGGATTTTTAATTAAAATTAGTAAATAATATCAAATATATTTAAACATAAAGCACTAAATTTAGTGCTTTTTTGTTTTCTTGAAAATTTCAGTAGTTTTCATAATTGAAAATCAATATAATCTAAGCAAGATAGTTAACTGTTAGTAACCAAGGCTATTTATATAATTAATTAATTAAATAATCAAAAGTATGAAAAGCTTAAAGAACATGAGCCTTTTGGCAAAAGCTCTGAAAAGAGTAGAAGCAAAAAACGTTTCCGGTGAATTAAAGTCAATGCACGCGCAATGGCTTAGATAGTCAGAATTGAGAGAGTGGGTTTTTTACCTGCTCTCAACTATTTTGATTATTAAGAACACCTATGAAAATAAATGAAAGAGCTTACGACAAAATAATTAGTACAGTTGTTTTCAAAGTTACTGAAGTTTGTAACATGGCTTGCCCGCACTGTTTTATGTTTAGCGGGCCGGACAATAGTTTTAATAAAAAACCACCAATTATTTCTTCTGCCATGATTGAAAAAGTGTGTCAGCGTCTGACGGAGTATGTAAAGGAAAATAAGGTTGAGCAGTTAGAAGTTGTTTTGCACGGTGGTGAACCATTAATTTTGGGACTTGAAAAGTTAGATTATATTTTGACTAACCTGAACAAGATTCCAGGTGTGGGTGTTTCAATGCAAACCAATGGAACCTTGATAAATGATGAATTCATTGAATTATTTAACAAACATAAATTAAAAGTCGGTATAAGTCTGGATGGCGGTCCTGATGTACAAAACAAATCAAAAATGAAGTCCGGTGAAGATTCATATAATAACATTGTCCGCGGTTTGAAACAGTTGCAAGCCAAGGCTGATCCAGCCTGTTTTCGTGGATTACTGTGCGTGATAGATAGCAAGAGTGATCCTTTGGAATTGTATGATCATTTCCTGCAATTGGGTGTGAAAAAAGTTGACTTTTTGTTACCACTTAGAAATCCGCATAACCCTTTTGGTTATAATGAAAATAAAAGTGAATATTTCGATTGGTTAAAACCGATTTTTGAAAAATATTTAGCTATGGACGATCCTGAAGTGTCGATTAGAATTTTTGATAGTATAATTGATTTATTAATTGGTTCTAATGAGCCGATGTGTTCGATTCGACATTCAGGTTTAGATATGTTGACAATTGACACCGATGGAAGTATCCAGCTAGTTGATGATCTGAGAATTTGTGGAGATGGTTTTGTGGAACTTGGTCTGAATGTACAGAAAAATAAATTGGTTGATTTCTTTGATCATTCCAAAGTAAAAGCTCTACACCAATCGGAAGTTAACTTGCCGGAGCAATGTGTGAGTTGTGATTATTTGAATATTTGCGGTTCTGGTGGCCACGCTTTCCGACATACAGGCAAAGATACTTATGACGCACCGTCAATTTATTGTCGGGAAACAATACAGCTAATTGAACACATAAAAGCTAGTATTTATGAGTAATTTTTACGAGACAAGACAAAAACAGTTTTATGAAAAATATTGGCTGGAACAAACGCCTGGATTGATTAATGTAAACGGTTTCAAAGATTATCCAATGGATATTTATAATAGTTTTTTGCAATACCTAGAGGAAGATGGCAATGTTTTGGATCTAGGTTGTGGTAATGGTTTATTGTTGCGCCATTTAACATACTTTTCTAATCTGAATGTTGTTCCGTATGGCGTTGATTTTTTGGAGCAGTCGATCGAGCAGGCCAAAGAAGAGATTTTACCGCAGTTCAATGAAAACTTTTATTGCTGTTCAATCGATTTATTTTCTACGGAAATAAAATTTAAGTATATTATTTTGGAACCATATTTATTATATGAAAAGGACAGAAAAAGCGTAGTTGAAAAGTTGAAAAACTTTTTAGCGCCAGGTGGGTCAATTATTATTTATAACTATCATGATGCATTGAAAAATGAGAAGATCGAAGACCTTTTTCATTATCCTGGCTTAGAGGGTTTTAACTTTGAAAAGTATAATAGATTTGATATAGGATTAGATATTGCATATTTGGTTGTTTAGACGATGTGTGGACAGTATTTCTTTCTAAGACATTGTTTTGATATTAATTTGGGATTTCGTGTCCTTTTATCGCAATGACCAAAAATAGCAGGGCGGGGTCTGGGGCAGAACATTGAGCCGTAATAAGAAAGATATACTAAAAGAGTAAGAAGCGAATTGTGGAGCCCCAGCCTTTTTGCTACTTTTTGGGGTCAAAAAGTAGAGTCTGTCGGTGTGTAAACTGTAGGTTTCAAGTTAATCAATCTAAATAATTTGTTTGAATTGTGTTCTAACACTTGACAAATCATGTCAATAGTGTATAATTTTCAGTCAACAATTACGTTGAATATAATTGTATTTTAACAAAGTGGAGGTATGTCATGAGTTTAGGAATTATGATTTGTAATGAGCACGGTGTGGCACTTGGAGCTGACAGTTTGGTTTCTACGTCACGCACATTCTTTGAGGTCAACTTGTGGTCAGAAATCAAAGAGTTGTTTGATGAAGCACAAAAGGAGGGTGCTGACGAAGTCGACCTTGCTGCTCTGAAAGCAGAAGCTATGAAAAAAATGGTTCAGGCAAAAGACGACGCAGTCATCAAAAGTTTTCGTGCTAAAAAGTTGTTTCCAACTTTCTACAAGGATGGGAAGCCTTTTGGCGGTGTGATGACCGTAGGGGATGCTTTGATTGATAACATGGTGGTCAGTGTAGCTCAGGAAATGCAAAAAGAAGGAGCATCTGAGGATCTGGCTTTTGAGGATTACATGAATTCCATGAAAGTCAGGATGACGGTCGCCATGGAAGAATTGAACGGCTCTTCGCGTTTCGGATCCTTTATTTTTGCTGGATATTGCCCAGTCCAAAAGGATTACATTTGCTATTTTGCGAGAGTCATTTACAAGTCAAAGGTTCATGACAATGAGAAGAAGATAAACTTTGACTTTGTCAAGCTTGGTAGCGGCAAGTTGTTTTATCCGCTTGGCGATACTGGCGTTGTGGACAGAATGATCCTGGGGAGAGATACGCGCTTGCCAGACCTTTTGAAAGACAAAGTCACGGAAATGCTCACGTATCTTTTGGGTTTGTGTGCAGAAGGTGGTACTTTGCCAACCGAGAAGCTTCCAGCGTCCGACCTTAAGAAGATGTTGGAAGATGGCTTGAAAGATATCGATGCGCTTTTTGAAGAAGCGAAGAAGAGAGCTCCGGACGGATCTTTTGACGAGGCTACCGATGAATTTGACTTTGCTGGTGTCAGTATGTCGCTCGGGATGGCAATGTGTGAAGATCTTATGCAAAATATTCGTGAAGGGGCTAGCATTGACCACATGAGTGATATGACCCTGCGGGAGTGTCTGAAGGTTATTAAGTGGTTGATTGATTCAACCTCGGAATTTCATTCGTACATCAAGAATCAAATTCCTACGGTTGGTGGAGATGTGTACATTGCTACTATCACCGCCAGTGAGGGTTTTGTCTACCGTACGTTGAATGACAATTTCTAGAAAACACAATCCCCAGGTCCAATGGACTTGGGGATTTTTTGTCTCAATAATTGACATATTTATTCAAAAATGTTAGAGTGTTTTGTTTGATTGATGGTAGTCAGTCAATAGTTTATTGAAAATTAAACCAAGGAGAAATCAATGAAAAAAATCATCATTTTACTTGTATTGTTTCTTTGCTCATGTGGCGCTTCAACAACAGGGATTCTCTCAGACACAGTAGTTGGGGAATTGCCTAGCGATTCAGATATTGCGCTTGAACAAGATGTCGATTCTCAGGATTATATTGTTAATGAAGATTTGAATGTTCACAAAAAAGACAGTGGTCAAATCGATTCGGAAGAGCAATTGGAAATTGAAGTTGAAGATTTGAGCATAGATAACTCTGAAGTTTCTTGTGAAACCAATTGTTCGCCTGATGAACGAAAATGTGTGTCAGGTCAAGAATACCAATATTGCTTCGAGGTGGCGTCGGACTGTTGGCAATGGACTGAGATTCAGGAATGTCATCCGGATAAATATTGTGAAGATGGCATTTGCAAACTTCGTTGTGATGTTGAATGTTTGAACGGTTCATGTGATGATAATTGCGAAGTTTGGCAGTTTTGTGATGAAAATGGAATTTGTCAGGACAAACTTTGTGAGTCTTGGCAAACGGATTTCATCACATCAGACGCTGATTATTTCAGTGATTTAACGTCGACGACTGATGATGGTTATGTTGCCGTTGGATTTGTTGGGCCGGGTACTACTTTGGAACATGATTACTTTGTCGCTAAGTTACATAATACAGGTGAAGTTCAATGGAGCGTTGTCATCGGTGATGCTGATGATCTGGAGTGGGCTGAATCTGTTAAGGAAGTTTTTGACGGTGGTTATATTGTTGCGGGCTATGCACAGCAACCGGATTCAGTTCTGTTTGATGCTTGGATCCTTCAGCTTGATCCTGATAATGGTTCAATAGTTTGGAGCGAGAAATTCGGAGGCACTGGTAATGATCGAGTCTATGATATAGTGCCGACAGATGATGGAAAGTTTGTGGCGGTTGGTTATTCCACGACAGATAGCGCAGGCGGAAAAGATTTCTGGGTTTTGCGGTTGAGTCAGTTTGGCGAACTTGAGTGGGAGAAAAAATACGGTGGATCAGCTGAAGATTGGGGTACCTCAATTGACCAAGTCTTTGGTCCCGGACTTGTTTCCGATGGATTTATTTTGTCCGGCTACACTCAGGATATAATTGAAAATATACAAACTGCCAAAGTGTTAAAGTTGGATAATTCTGGCGAATTAGTCTGGGAAAAATCATTTTCCGGGGGAACTAAGAACGAAGTGCACAAGGTTATTCAGTCTTTTGATGGGGGCTTAGTGTTTACTGGAATAATTCAGCTCGACCCTGCTGAGCAGTGGCAAGGCTGGATTTTTAAGCTAAGCTATGAAGGTGATCTGCTTTGGGAACAAGTCCTTGGTGGCAGTGAAATTGATTTGTTTCATTCAATTCAGCAAACTGAAGATACTGGCTATATTGCTGTGGGTGATACTTGGTCCATGGGCGCCGGGATGTCCGACGTCTGGCTGGTAAAGCTTTTTAATGATGGTGAAGTTGAATGGCAAAAGACATTTGGCGGAACTGATATGGAAAACGGCATGGCCGTAGCGCAAACTGAGACTCTTGGTTTTGTAGTGGCTGGCAATGTTTATCCTAATAACGGTTTTGCTGACGCGTTTGTTGTTAAACTTGATCACAATGGTGAAGTTTGTGATGAGTAGGTGAGTTAATAAACACTCTTGATCTTATTCAAGGGTGTTTTTTATTTGAAATTTCCCTCAAATGGTGCTAGGATAAAAGTATAATTAACTAATTACTTAATATTTAATCTCTAATTCTATGGAAATCATTGAACCAAAGAAAGTAAAAGAATTAAAACAAGCAGGAAAGTTTGCAGTATATGTATTAATAGGCTTCATTGTCCTGGTCGGAATTTTTGGAAGCTTTGGTACAATTGGTGCTGGACAGAGGGGCGTAGTTTTGCAGTTTGGCGCAGTTCAGGATAAGATTTTTGACGAAGGCCTTTACATCAAGATCCCATTGATCCAACAAGTAGAGGTTATGGATGTTAAAATCCAAAAAGATGAAGTTCCAGCTAGCGCATCTTCCAAAGATTTGCAGGTTGTTACTTCTAAGATTGCTTTGAATTATCATTTAGATCCTGCGGCTGTAAATAAGATTTGGCAGGAAGTCGGAAAAAATTATAATTCTCGTATTATTGCACCTTCAATTCAGGAAGCAGTAAAGGCAGTAACTGCCAAGTTCACAGCGGAAGAACTCATTACTAAACGTGAAACTGTTAAAGATCAGATTAAAGTGAATCTAGCAGAGAGAGTTGTAGCTCGGTCAATTATTATTGATGAATTTAATATTATTGATTTTAGTTTTTCACCAGCTTTTAATGAGGCTATTGAAGCTAAGGTTACTGCTGAGCAGTTGAAATTAAAAGCAGATCGAGATTTGGAAAGAATTGTGATTGAAGCTGAGCAACAAGTGGCCCAAGCAAAAGGAAAGGCTGCAGCTATTGATGTTGAAGCTCAGGCGCTGAGATCTAATCCAAAAGTTGTGGAATTACGTTGGATTGAAAAATGGAATGGTGAAGTTCCAACTTATTGGGGACAGGCCAGCCCGTTCATTGGACTTGAAAAATAAATAGAAATAAAATCTATGGAAAAGAGAAAGCTCCATCTAATTATCATTGGAATAATAATTTCTGTTTTAATTATTTTATATTTCCCGCTTTATAATGAACTTGGTGGCGGAGATATTGTTTCTGGATCGCCGACTTTGCAGTTTGTAACTCTCGGAAAAAATTATTTAGAGCCCTTGTGTGTGCTTGGTGGTGGAGTGATGGATAGACAAGTGAAAGGATGGTCCGATGGTTATGACTATACCTGTATTGTAAAAAGCAAAGCGATCTGCAAAATATTATTTGGTAAATATTATAAAGGAACAGAAGAAGAAAAAAAGGAATTCTTCACTCCGGAGGGTTTGTTCTTTGGTCCGAACTGTACGGACTGTTGTTACCGGTAGCGAATATTTGTTGATATTTGGCTCTTGTATATTTTGAAATAATATGATAGTATTTTACTACAGAATTATTCTGCGATAGCTCCCGCCTACGCTAAAGCTTCGGCGGACACGCAGTTGGTAAAAACATTATTCTGCGATAGCTCAGTTGGTAGAGCAACTGGCTGTGTACACAAAAATATAACGCAGCCCCCTTTGGAAACATTGGGGTGAATAACGAGGTGAATTGTCGGGAAGGCTAAGTCAATTGTGATATGCTAATCCGCAGCCAAGCCCTAACATTAGTTGGGGAAGGTTCAGAGACTATCCTTTTTAGGAGTACACTTTGATTTTTACATCAAGGTGGAAGCGCCTCGCGCCTAAAGCATTTGCTATGGTGATGATATAGTCCACGCCCTGGAGAAATCCTTGGATAAGTGTAACCAGTAGGTCGTCGGTTCGAGTCCGACTCGCAGAGCCATGAACCACTCATCTTTTTACAAGGTGGGTGGTTTTTATTTAGATGATTCTTCGGGTTCATGGCAAGCCAATAAAAACTCTTGTGCGAAGTAGGAGGACTCGAACCAGGGATGGTAAGGGAAGGATTCCCTTACTTTCTGGGGGAGCTGGAGGGGCGGCCGCCTTGACCGACGTCAGTCGAGGCAGGTTATAAAAGTAACTCTCCGAAGGATAAGTTTAGACTCTTAATTAATGTTTTAATCAAAATAAAAAAGACCACCAGTAGATTCACTAGTAGTCTTTATGTTGTTCTAATGGACCGCTCAATTCGACGGATCCCTTTCACTCGAATTCGTTTGTCTTCTTTAGTTTTAAAAACCCTTGTCATATTGCTAGGTGGTGTATCAGAAATCGTCCACCGTTGGGATTTGTCCAGCGTCTAAGACTTCTTTCACTGAAGAAACCTTTACTGGCTGTTTTGGCTTGATTTTTCTAATCCCTCTTGCTCTCAACGCCGTGTTGTTATAGCGTTCGTAACCAAGGGCCCAAAGAATTTCTTCAGGAATATCGTTGTTGCTGGATATCTCGTATTTCCATCTCAGTTCACCAGCGATTTCGATATTCAGTGTCGGTAGATGTTTTGTAAATCTTGCGACAGTGCCAATCTGAATATGTTATTTTATTTCTTTTGGTAGGTCGTTGACGTTTTTTTTATTTGCAATACACCAACACGCGGCGTAAATATTCAGAGTTTCAATTTTAGCTAAGTGCCAGAGAACTTTCGCTCTTCTTACCTTGAATTTGAAATGACGGCTTTCAAAGGCTAAGACGGTAGTTTCTTTGGGAAAAATTTTGTGTATTAATTTTCTTCTTTCTAATACCCCAACAAGTGCTTCGTTTTTTTTTCTTGAGTTGCTCTCGGTAAACAATCGCAAAGTGCGCGCAATATGCTTTGGCATAATTTTCGAGTTTTTTATTGTCGAATTTTTCCCAATTTACATCACCGGTAGTGAGGATTGGAAGTGTAAATTCCTGTTCCTGCCATTTTTCTGGTCTTTCGCTTTCAAGATTAAATAAATCATGCATGAGTTCACATCGAATCAGGCACTTGTACAATTCAGAGAATCTATGATTTCCGTATCCCAAGTCTCCTGAGTCCGCAATGTTGTGTTCTATGATATAAGCTTTGGCAAACGTAAGTAGTTCTTGGTTTGTCCAAAGTTTCCAGGCGATCCGGCTGCCAATCATAGGCAGACGAAATGTTTCTTGGCCAATAGGGAAAGGTCTGAATTTTTGTGGCAAAACCAGATCAAGCACTTTGGCGTCTCTTTTGGTTGCACAGTCCCGCATTTTTGTTTTTCAATTGAGTGCGAGTTTTTATCCCGTATTCGATGCAGTAATCTCGACCAAATTTTTCTAATCTCTTTTTAGTTACCAATTTCCAGTCAATTTGTCGGTTTTTGCGAATTTGGAAAGTATATGTTGTTCCGTTGACTGGATAGGATTTTGTTTTTGGTCGGCTGAAAACTCGATCTAGCAAGGTTCTGTCCATGAGTGCTTTGTACATGCCTGTGTTGCGCTTAGTTTTGTGATTTGACAATGCCCCAGAGCCTTTGATCTTGTGATGTTTGCAATAAGCTTTTGCATATTCAATGATCTCGTCTTCGGACATTTTTTCCCAAGCAACTTTGTCAATTGCACATAGAGGAATAAGAAAGGGTTCTCCACACAACGTTTCAAGCCTTTCTCGGTCGAAGATGTCAGTCATCAGTTTATCGTCAAGTAACCTACTGTGCATTCCGGGGTTCTTGTTAGGACCTTTTTGGAGTTGTGTGGAGTTGGTAATATTAAACTCCTTGCAGTAGGCAATTATATAATCAATTTTTTCCTGACGCGACATGCTTTTCCAGCTGACCCTGCCGCCACCATCCAAAGGTATAATAAAATCATCCTCACCCAGTCTTACAGGTTTAGTTTCATCGACGATGAAAACTTGCCTCATCCATTTGGATTTATAAAGGATGTTGTAAAGCCCGTCGTGTTTGTTCTTTCCATTGGCAAGGTGCCTCTGTCTTTTGATTTCATGATGCTGACAATAAGCTTTTGCATACAAGATGATTTCAGCTTCACTCATTGCTGCCCAATGAATTTGGTTTTTTCTCTTCATTGGTAGGAAAAATTCCTTCGTGCATAATACTTCGTGTCTGAACAACTTTCCATCTATTTTAATGATCTCGAACATTGGGGGCTCCTCATATGTCTCGAGCTTGTCGAGAGGTAAATTAAATTATTAATGATCAATTCAATTCTATTTTAGTTAAAATTGAAGGAGTTGTCAATTGTAAATATTTTAATATTGAGTTATGATTAGTATGAAAATAACAATATTATTTTATGCAAGCAAAACCTAGGACAGCGGAAAAAACTCAGTTAAAAACCTACCAAAAAGTAGCAGTTATAATTATAGTATTGGGGATGTGGGGCATTGCAGCAGCTGGAATTGCTACGAACATGAGAAAACAAAAAGCTGAAAAAAAAGAATTATCAACCAGAGAATCAGTAGTGGACGTGAAAGTTGTAACTAAACCAGAATCTTCATTAATCAATATTTTGGGAGGGGTAAAAAGCTTATCGTCATCTATTGGAAAGAATAAAGGAAAATCGCCAGTTGGTATTTCTTGTGTTAGTAAATTTGATTGTTTAAGTGGAGTATGCGGTTCTTCGGAAGAAATTTTTGAAGAGGTTAATGGTAAAGTCTGTTTACCACCAACTTGTTTTGATAATGTAAAAAATCAGAACGAAACCGGAGCTGATGTGGGTGGTGAATGTGGTAAAGCCAACGGTTCTGTTTGTCAAAAAGGTAAGGACTGCAAATCCGGCTCATGTTATGAAAGTTTATGTGTTGAGATGATAGAACTTTGTAATAATGGTCAGAAAGAAGTTTTTGAAACTGATATAGATTGCGGTGGAAAATGTTTAGAAAAATTCGGTAAAAAATGCGGTATAAATAAAAATTGTCAGGGGGATAATGATTGCAGTTCAGCGTTATGTTTGCCGGCAGAAAAAAGATGTGCTCCACCGGAAATAGAAGAATGGCTTCATAATGATATGCAAACCGATGACGGGAATTCAATAGAGCAGGCAGTGAATCAAATAAAAAATAATGTCCAACTGAATAAACCGATTGCAGTTTTGAAAAAAATTACAAGCTATCTTGAAAAGGAGATTTATGATATTTCTCCAAAAGTATTTGAAATTGACAAAGGAGTGAAAACTGCCGAAAATATGATTTCTAATAGTGATTATATGCAGGGTTGTACGGATTTTGGAATTGGATTTGTGGCCTTAGCTAGAGAACTTGGCTATCCTGCTATTTATGTGGACACCATAGAATTAGATTTATATAATCAATTAGAAAATGGTTGCTCTGCTGTTCCTGCCAACGGGCATGTTTTTGCTAACGTCTATTTTGATGGCGCCTGGCATGTATTTAATCCGACTGATGGCACGCTCATTGAGCCAGACTATGGCTTAATAACTTATTGCCCAGATCATAATCAAGGTGTTTCAGGATGCTTTTCTTATACTTGTGTGGAAAATCCTTCAATTATTGGATTAGAGGGGTGTTATCATTACAATAGACCAGACATAGGTGAAGTAAAAACAGTGGTTATTACTAAAGGTGCAGTGAGAAAAGCTTTGTCTTTGTGGGATATGAATTTAGATAATCGTGATCATGCAAATATTAAATTACATCAAAGCTATGGATTGCCTTATACTCAAGGCTATTGTAAATGATAAGATTATTAGTTGAAAAGGTTTAATTTTAGCCAAAAGTCAAAAGTTGAGAGTATTAATCTCAACTTTTTGTTTAGCTTGATTTTTTTGTTGTAGTGTGATAGTGTACAATGTTAATGAAAGTTCGTTGACAACACAAATTGAAACCTAAAAAAGAGGTGAATCATGAGAAATGCAATTTTTGCTATTGTTTTGTTGTTTTGTTTGGGCTTTGCTAATCAAGCTGAGGCTTGCACAGGTAACGGTGGCTGGTGTGCTACTGGTGGTTCTTGCTGTTCTGGGTATTGTAGTTATTTTAAATGTTTTCATACTTGTGTTGATCGACAATGCAAGAATGGAGATATTTGGTGTATTAATTCTGATAACGAATGGGATCATGTCGATGAAGAGTGTACAGCCTTTGGTGGCTATGACTCTCAGGCCTATTGCGATGGTAATTGGCTTCAGTATGATTCCTATGATTATGAACCGTATTGTAGTAATACTACTTGCAAACAAGAGGCAGTTTATTCAGGTATGCAGGTAATTGATTATTGCGATAATGGTTGCAGTAACGGTGAATGTATTGAATGTGATGATGAATGTTCGTCAGGCAGTGATGGTTGTAATAATTCTGGTAGCAAAGTGTGGGACTGTGATTATAATTCCAATACTGGTTGCTATGAAAAAGACTGGGCTAATTGTGAACTAGGCACAGAATGTGACGATGGTGAGTGTGTGTTGCTCTGTGATGATGAGTGTGATGATTATGGCGACAAGGAATGTATGAGCAGTAATATGCTCAAAACTTGTGGCAATTTTGACAGCGATACTTGTTTGGAATGGCATTATGAATCATGTAATTGTTACAATGATAAATGCCAGTCCTGTCAGAGTAATTGCTCTTCCGCTCAAGTAGGCTGTAACGCTAATAATACTCAAAAGTGGACCTGTGATTTTAACAATACAAACGGTTGTTACGAAAAAGATTATGTTAATTGTGGGGTTGGTAAGGTTTGTAACGCGGGTAATTGTGTTTCAGACTGCTTGCCAGTACAAGCAAATAAATTTTGTGTGGCTGGTAAATTAGTTTGGAAAAATTCTTGCAATGTCCAAACTAGCATAATTGAAGACTGTGATGAACAACCTGATGTTTGTAATGCTGCCGGGAATGTTTTAAGCAACGGTTTTTGCTCTCCGCAAGACAAGGATTGCTATTACGCTGTTGAAACTGATTGTGATTGTGGCTGTCTAAACGGTAGTTGCAAAACTAATTGTTACAACAGTTGTGCAAGTGAAAAATGTCATTTGGGTGGAATCTGGTGCTATGATTCGAATAATTCGCCACACCATCAAATTGATCCTTGTGACGGAACACAGAATGGTTCAAGTTATTCAATCTGCAAATCAGGCGATGAGCATGTTATTCAAAATCAGATGCAGGAGATTTGCCAGAATGGTGCATGTCAGGATGACTGGTCACCTGTGACACTTGAAGTTATAGAGTGTGACTGTGGTTGTCAGAATGATTCCTGTCTTGAGCCTTGTTGCGATGAAATCTGCGAGCTGAATGAGGTTGGTTGTAATAGCCCGTCCCAAAAGTGGACTTGTCTACTCAAGGACGGATGCTTACAAAAGCAAACTTATCAGTGTGGATCAAACAAGGTCTGTAGTGACGGTTATTGTGTTAACGACTGTTTGCCCACCAAGGATTATCAGACTTGCGAAAATGATAATCTAGTTTGGAAAAATGGTTGTGATGTAACGACTGAAATTATTGATGATTGCACTGAATTACCAAATGTATGTTCATCAAATTACAGTTCGGTGTTGAGTAATGGAAAGTGCTCCTCAAATGATTTGGATTGTTACTATTTGGACGCTGATCCTTGCTCATGTGGTTGCCAGGCAGGGGAATGTATTTCTCCTTGTTGTGAAAGCAATTGCGAACCAAACGAAAAAGAGTGTTTTGGTTTTGGTTATCGCGAATGTGAGTGCGATGGACAGTGTTGTGACTGGGGTGATGTGAATCTGTGTCCGGAATTTTACTCTTGTGTGTTTGGTGATTGTGTTTATAATCCATCTCCGTGTGAAATTATAAGCGCGCAGTGGAAACATGAAGACGGCTCTGTCGCTACTGCAGTTTTTGAGGGTGACATTGCCTTACTTGAAATTACATTTTCTGCATTTTGTGCAGAAAATGTTCCGAATTACATTGAGGTTGAAATATTACTCGTAGACGCAGAAGAGGAGTTAAGTCAGGACTTTGTCCTCTTTGAGGGGGATGAATTCGAGTTCAGTTGGCAAGCAATTCATGGTGGAGATTCACTGGAGTTGTTGGTCAAAACGAATATTTTCCTCAATGATAATGATGCTTATGTGATAGACTTGAACGTAATCCCGCAAGAAAAAATCATTGAAATGATGGGGATGATTGATTCTATCGTTAATCTGACGGAATCACCGTGTCTCAGTCCAGAAACGGATACATCAGCTACGTGTTTTGAATGGTGGGACGAGAATGGGCTGTATGTGATGGACGATGTGCTTGATATCGGTCTCTTTGGTCTTGACTGGATGATGGACAACTTTGATGAGATTTTATTGTATGGTTCGTGTTATGGAGCTTCAGTCTTCTTGATTGTTGCAGGAATATTTGAGGTAGCCACTGCTCCAATTGGGATTGCTCTTCTGGGTGTTTGTGGTGAGACCGCAGGTTTTATTCTGCTAGAAGATACGTATCCAAAACTAGCTTATGTTGTGGCAATCTTGGCATTTGTTGACCTTGGTTACAATGCCATCAAGGGACTTGTCTTTCTTGGAAAACATGGATTGCGATACATCAAGTATTTAACAAGTGGAAAAACTGAAAAGTTTGTGGTCTTTGCTAGAAGTGGAAAAATTCACGTAAAGAAAATCAAAGACCCACTTGTTCTGGAAAGTGTTAGAGGTGATGCTGTTGCTCTAGTTAAAAAATATCCATTCTATAATTACAAATCTCTTTTTTCCATGAAATTTTCAGAAGTTGATAGATTGGTGATGCGTGAAGTGATTAGTAGTGGAAATCTTAAAAAGGCACTAGAGGCAATTGATGGTCAAGCCCCAAGCGTTAAAGGGTTTGAAGCTCTTGCAGTTACTGCTGATCCCTTGGCTAGTCTAGGTGAGTATAATTGGTTCAAAAAAAGCGAGGAGCTTTTCAATGGAATAGATGAAGCTATTCCAGCTGCTTATAATGTAGACGAGTTCCATGAAATGATTATTTTCACAGTACATGAAGGACGATTGAAGGAGTTGTTATACGGCTCTGCAGATTCAGCAGTTCCTATAGCTACTTATCTGGCTGATGTGAAAGCAGTTTTAACTTCTATTGTTATGCATGAGTATATGCATGCAAAGTCTAAAGCTATTTTAGTTTATGAGCTGGGCATTCCTATTGCCAAAGAGGGTGCACAAGCTGCAATCTTGGAGGTGCTAGCAGATCTTTGGGGTGGCGGTCATCCAACTCAAAATATGTTTGGAGTTCAGGGCTGGAAAACAAAATATCGAGATTCAGTGAAATTAGTAGTCAGAGACTCTTTTGATGATTTAGCTGATATTAATACACAGGGTCTTGCTCAGGCCATGATTTCCAAGGATACAGCATTACTTAATGAGATCAAAAGTTCTTTGGGAACGTCTGCCTTCAATGCAAAAACGGCAGAAGCAAACTTGTTGATCAAAGATGCAAAATTAGTTCTTCAAAAAATGCTCGACAAGGTAAAAGACGAAGACTTAATGAAGATGTTGGGTAAACATGGGCTTTTGCCGGCAGGATTAATTGAGTACTGCCTGGAAATGGACTGCTCCGTTGTGTTCGAACTTGGTTGTTTTGAGAATGATGTTTGGTGGATAAGTGAAGATGGGGAAAAGGTGGCCATCAAACAACCCTGTGCTCAGAATGAGTTTTGTCAAGACGGAGAATGCGTTGAAGGTGAAGTTCCGACAGGTGACCCCGTTGTCAAGGGACAGAATTACTATGTGGTGAATATGGGATTCTGTGATGTTAAGTCGGAATGGCTTATCTACAATGCGGTTCCAAGTCAGGTTGTCAGTTGCTATGTGAACTTTGGACTTGAGGGTTTTGAACAAGTTGCTTGTTCAGCTGGTCTTATAGGTAATGGGGCTTTGCAATTGAAAGCAACTCATATTTATGATCAGCCGGGAACTTATCAAGTGACAATGAATATAAACATCGACAATATTACTACTAGCACGACAAAACAAGTTATAATCACTTCTTGTGGTAATAAGCCTAAAGCAGAGGGTGATTTAGCCATAGAAAATTTGTCGATTAATAACGCTCAAGAAGCTACTCATATGGTCATAAGCTTTGATCTGTATGGGTCTGATAATGTTCCAGAGAGTGAACAGTTCTCCTATATCTTTGGTTCTTTATCTGTCGATACAGATATCAACAGTAATTTTATGTGGGTGGATGATCATTATCACGTTGAAGCTTATGTTTTCCTTGAGTGTGGTAGCACTGGGAAACATGAAGTTAAAATTACGGTGAAAAATAATGACCAGACAGTTACTGCCAAGAAAGAGTTTTCTGTCAGTAGCGATAGAAACTGGTGTTCAAGTTCAGACGGATGTTCTACATCTCAGAACGGACAAGCAACAGGAATTGTCCTGTTTCTACTTTTAGGAGGTATCTTGCTTGGTCTGAGGAATAGACAGCGCGTTTAAGAAAGACAGGACCCTTGTCGATACAAGGGTCCTTTTTTATTTTAAAAAATTGTTATCTTAATATTGACGACTTTCATCGTCAAAAAAACACCGCTGTATAGAAGAGAAGTTTTTGTTTTAATAGGATTTGACGAGTGGGGATAACATTTTGCTATAGGTTTCTTAAATTAATTGTCACAATGTTAATATATGTACAATGGTCCAGAACGAAAATTAAACCGTTGTCGGGCGTTTGATTATTCATTGCCCGGTTTTTATTATTTAACGATTTGTACGAAGAATAGAATAAATTGGTTTGGTGATGTTGTTGATGAAAAAATGATTTTGAATGTTTGTGGTGATGTGGTAAATGAATTTTGGAAATTAATTCCACGGTATTATGAAAATGTTTCATTGGATAAATATATTGTAATGCCGAATCATATGCACGGTATAATATATATAAAAAACGTAGGGAACGGGCATTGCCCGATCCCTACACGAAATAATTATGGATTAATTTCCAAAATCATAAATTCCTTCAAAAATGTTTGTACCAAACAAATTCGATATGGTCTAAATTGTTTTGATTTTAATTGGCAAAAATCATTTTACGACCGCGTGTTACGAGACCAATCCGAACTGGAACATGCTCGTTGTTATATTTGTAACAACCCAAAAGCTTGGTTTTGTGATCGAAATAATGAAGTTTAGGTTGAATTCACGGCCAAAATTTGCTAAGCTGTTACTAGGAGGTTTAAAAATTAATGATCTAAATTTATGAAAAAACTAAAAACTTTTGGTTTAATTGTTTTAGCGGTTGTCATTGTAATAGTAATATTTTGGTTTAACGGTGCAATGGGGAGAACAGACTTGGTAGAACCAGAAATCGCTTTAATTGTAGAAAAGGGAGATGTTTGGCACAATGGAAGTACTGATAATGATTTTCAGAAAGTTGAAAAATTTAAAATTGTTTCCGAAGGTGACATTATAAAAACCAATGGTAATTCAGTAGCGCGAATTAGTTTTTTTGATACTCAGGAAGTTATGGTCGCTGAAGATTCACAAGTTGTTATTACCAAGGGATATATTAATTCCAACTCACCTTTGTTGACCAAGGTCAGAGTTAAATTGCAAAAAGGACAGGTTTGGTCAAGATTAATGAATCTATTGCATCCTTCTGCTGCTTTTGAAGTTGAAGCGGGTACAGTTGTGGCAACAGTTCGTGGTACTGCCTTTAATGTAACTTTAACGGATATTACAGTTGAAGTTTTTGTTTATGAAAATGATGTTGACGTAAGTCTTGTTGGAGAGGCAGCAATTCTAGCAAATATGTCAGCCGGTGATAAATTGACTTATGATTTGGTAAAGAAAACTTATGAGCAGGAAACAGTTGGTACAGATGAATTAAAGTTACAACAAAAAGAAGAGCCATGGATTTACAATAATATAATGATGAATAGAAATTTTGAAAATTATTTAGAGACAAAAAGGCAAGCAATTATTAGCGACGTTGGGCTACTACCTGACCATCCTTTGTATGGGATTAAAACCGGGTTTGAAAAGATCCGTTTGCTTTTGTCTGGAACAGAGTCTAGTTATAAACAAAAGCTAGAAACCAAAAGAGGAATTGAAATTCAGGGCTTAATTGATAGTACAAAAGTAACCAAGGCAATTGAACAGTTGAAAATAGCAGAATTTAATAAACAGACTTTAGCAACATTACAGAGACTGCAGTCTTTTGATAAAGAATTTACAAATAAGTTGTCACGATATGATGGTTTACGAAAAGTATTTTTAGGCAAGATTTTTGACCAATCAGTTGCTGCATTTATCGCTAATAAAATTCAAGGTTTAGATTCAGAGGAAGTACAAAGTGTTGACTCAGGTGAATTAAAGCTAGAAGTTGAACAAGATTTAGCTAAGCCTAAAATTGAACCAGTCGTTATTGAAGTACAGGAATCAGAGCCAACCTATGGAACCGCAGATGACCAGGTGCCGAGTTCTGAATCGACAGAACAAGAAACAACCGTTGAATCTATTGCGACTGATGAACCAGCTACTACTGGTGAATCCGCAACATTAGAAGATCCCGTCACAACTGATACACCAGCTGTTACCGAAGAACAGCCTGCAATCACTGACAGTGGTTCAACTGATCAGCCTGAGGAGCTGGTGGTGCCTGTGGCTCAAAGTTTAGTAGTCACTGCTAATCCAGCAAGCTTAATTCCTGATGCGAGTTCAAAGCTTAGCGCCAATTTGATTTATAGTGATGGTAGTAAATTAGATGTCACTGAACAAATAAATTGGTCAGCCAGTGGAGATTCAATCAGTGGTAATGACGTCGGTAGTTTGAAGGGAAATATTTTTACAGCCAATCGCAATGGTGGTGCTACTACAATTTCTGGTACGTATCGACCAGATGATAATAGTTCGTTTACAGGCCAAACAACAATTACAGTTCTATTGGTTTCAACTAAACTGAGAAATTAACTGCTATGTTAAAAAAACAAACTAAAATTCTGAGCGCAATTTTAACAGCTGTAGTTTGTGTTGGCTTGATGTACGGTCTATTGCATTTTAAGGTTTTTAATTTATTTGATGAACAGTTAAAAGATAAATTATTTGTTCAAGAGGAAATTTCTGGTCAAATTGTTCTGATCGGAATTGATGATAATTCGATCCAATCTTTTGGTGAGTGGCCCTGGTCAAGAAGTTTGCATGCTCAAATGATTGATAAATTGAGTAAGTCTGGAGTGAAAGCTATTGGTTATGATATGACTTTTAGTGAGTCGAGCGGTGGAGATAATGAATTGTTGTCAGTTTTGCAGGAGGGGAACAAAGTAGTTTTTCCAATGGAGGGTGAGTTAAAATTGACTTTAGGTGCTGATCCTCAGTTCACTGAAACTTTGTGGCCAATATCAGAGATTCAAGAACGGTCCTCTGTTGGGCATGTCTCTTTGATAACAGATCAGGATGGGCAGATTCGACGTACACCTAATTTTGTTAAATATCAAGATGAAATGGTGACGCCGTTTTTTGTTGGTGTTCTACAAAAAGCTGGCTTGTGGAATGAAGTTGATAGTTTATATCCTGAAAAATTTGATTTTGATCAGTTCGGATTATTTCGCATTAAATTCTTTGGTCCGGAAAATACTTTTCAAAAATATTCTTTCATAGATGTTTACAATCAGGATTTTGATAGTCAAGTTTTGCAAGGCAAGATTGTTTTAGTCGGTGCTACTGCAGACAATTTACATGATCAATATTTCACGGCTTCGACTAAGTTTGAGGCTATGTCTGGGGTGGAAATTCAGGCTAACTTGATTGAGTCATATTTACAGTCGGCATATGTTCAGCAAGTTGATAATCAAATTTTGTATTTAGGTCTATTTATACTTTTAGGAATAATTAGTGCTTTTGTAGCTTTTGCTTGGCGTTGGTATTACTCATTGTTGGGCATGGTATTGTTAATCGTTTTATATTTACTGGGTGTAGTTGTAGCCTTTGTCTTCAGTTGGTTATTTTCGATTTTATATCCTTGTTTGTTAATAATTTTAATTTTTGCTACTGCTTTTGTGATTCGATATTTATTAGAATCGCAAGAAAAACAAAAAATTCGTGCTGGTTTTTCCCAATATGTAGCTAAGGAAGTTGTTGACGAGCTAATTGCTAAACCAGAAAAATTGAATCTCGGCGGAGAAAGGCGAGAATTAACTATTTTGTTTTCTGATATTCGTGGGTTTACTTCATTGTCAGAAAAAATGAAGCCCGAGGAGCTTGTACATTACTTAAACGATTATTTAACCGAAATGACAACTGTGATTATGGATAATAACGGGGTTGTGGATAAGTTTATTGGTGATGCGGTTATGGCTTTTTGGAATTCACCTTTGCATAATGAAAATCATCGCCAAGATGGGTTAACTTCAGCATTATTAATGCAAAGTGAATTAGTAAAATTTAATAAAAAAATGAAAATCCGAGGGATGCCTGAGATAAAGATTGGAATTGGGTTAAATACGGGCGAAGTGGTGGTTGGAAATTTGGGATCACATCAGCGTTTTGATTACACGGCCATTGGTGATGATGTGAACTTAGCATCTCGCCTGGAAAGTTTAACTAAATATTATGGAGTTGGTATTTTGGCCAGTGAAAAAACAAAAGCTGAATTGAATAACAAATTTGTGTTTAGATATTTAGATACCGTTGCTGTAAAAGGGAAGCAAACAGGCATTAAAATTTATCAAGTTTTGGGTGAATTAGCGGACAAAAAAAAGTACGCTGAATTATTAGAAAAATTTGGACTAGCAACACAGCAATATTTAAATCAAGAATGGCCGGAAGCTTTGAAGTCATTTTCGTCGTTGGCAGAAGCCTACCCAGAAGATCGGCCAATCGAAATTTATGTTGAACGCTTAAAAGAATATCTTGTTAATCCGCCGGAAAATTTTGATGGAGTGTTTCGAGCCAATTTTAAATAATTTTCGAAGTTTTGTGTTTGCAAATTTATGAGAAAAGAATCACCAGTAAATAATCAAAAGCTTAGAAATTTTGTTCAGGAAAAAAATCCCGAGGAAAAATTAGAAGTGGAGGCGCAACAAGCTGCGCTGGAAGCTCAGTTTTCTGAACGCCAAGCAGATATCAATGAAAAAACAGTACGATTACAGGAGAAAATTAAACAAAAACAATTGGAGTTTAAGGAAGTAATCGATAGGTTGAAAGAATTGGAGAGTGAATTAGAGTCAAAACAGCAAAGAACACTTGCTAAATTATTTAATTTATTTGAGATTAGGGCTTTGCAGAATGAGATCCAAGGGGATAGGAGAAAAGTTGAAGATTTACAAAGAGAGTTTGAGGGGTTGTGGCAAATGTATAAAGATTTGCAAAAAGAGGCTGACAGTAAAGTCGAACTTGAAAAAGCTGAAAGTTTGATAAGTGAATTTTATAAAGATCAAGCTGAGGCTCTGGAGACTTGGGAAGGTGAGAAAAAGTCCAAGGATGTTATGGAGGTATGTAAAGAACATAATGCTGTATTAAATCACAGTTTTTTGAGCATGACTACTCCGGGACAGGTTTCTGTTATGAAGCGTGGGGTTAGATGGCAGGATATGTTTCATGCAACATTGGCAATGGAGCCTAATTTGTCAACTGCAAGTGTACGGCTTGATAAGCAAAAGAATGAAGTCAAGGATCAATCCTTTTTTTCTTTTGGTGTTTTATTGAAAGGGGGTGAGATTGGGGCAGCAATGGCGAGAGATAGTGTTTCACAAGTATCTGAAGGTGAACGAAGTAATGTATTTAATACTGAAAATCCTAAAGAAGAAATCTCTCAAGCTATTAATAAATCGGAGTCTGGACATAATGAAATTTTAGTAAAAAAACCACAAATTGCAGCTTTGTTTTTTGATTCAGATATTGATGTTAAAATAGCGGAGAATTCAGCCTTAACTGAGCATGGTAATAAAAATTTGATGGATGAAATATTGAAAGAAGGCAAAACCCTGGGCATGCCAGTATATATAAGAGATGCTCAGACAGGTGAATATTTTTTGGTTGAGGAAGTTGTGACTGAAAAAATTGTGAATGAAGAACTTGAAGAAGTTGATAGGAAAAGAGTAAAGTACAATAAGAAACCAATGAAAATAGAGGATATTGTCAATAATGATTTTGAATTAAGTGAAAGTCAGAAAAATGAATTAATAAAAGATGTGTTAGAAGGTGATATATATAATCTGGATTTACCTGAACGAAATAATTTTGATTCTTGGTCATATGCTCAGCAAATATATCAATCTTTATCTTCAAAAGATAAAAAACACACTTTTCGTTTAGCCTCTGATGAGGGTCATTGGGAATCACAAATGGGATATAGTGATGCAAATTCATACATTGTTGCGTTAGAAGAAATAATAGCATTGAAACAAAATGAAATTGAGGTCATTCAAGCAAAAATTGACCGTGGTGAGGTGAAAAATGAATGGGGTGTGGATCTTGCTGGATTGCAAGATAATTTCCAAAAAACACTGAATAAAATAGGTTGGCATCTATGGGGAGTTACCGAGGCTGCTAATAATGAAAATGATGCAGAAATAGGAGAAAAGGCCAAGACGATTGCTCAGTCGTTAGTTAATGAGGATCAGAAAGATGAAATACTAGCAAAGAGGCTAGCTAAAGATGGTAAATTTATGATTAAGAAGGAAGACTTAAAATATATGAAAAGTGTTGGTTAGAATTTGAACTGTATAAAAGAAACAACTTTAATAGTTGTTTTTTTTTGTTTGCAAAAAAAATAGCGCGCCCCGTAATGATGCACAAGGCGCGCTTTTAGGTTAAGAAATGCTTGACGCACCCCCCGGAATAAGGGACTAGACCTGGATATTTCTCAAATATGAATTTTCTCGCCAGTTTCATATTTGTCCAATATCCATTCGGAACCAAATTGTGCGCATTCAATTTGGCGGAGGTATTTCCTAGTCTGTAGACGGTCGCGGTTGGTAGCAGGGCTAGTCGTAGAATGGACTTGACTGCTATTCATTTACCAACACCGCTGTCAAGGGCCATGATGAGGGCGAGCTAACCCACTCCGGTATTACCAGCAATCTAAATCGGTTTGTCGGGAACCAATTTAGGTTACCCCTCCGCGTGGCGGAGGTTTCACTTCTTAACCTAGGTTAAAGTATAGCTTATTGGTTGTATATTGTCAATAGAACAGTAGTTATAATATTTGCTTAAAATCATTGAACTTGATAAACTAGTGCATATACGCTTTAGTGCTCGTTCTTTGAATCTTTGTCATAAGGGAGGTTATTATGACTAATCCATATGATTTACCAAATTTACCTACAAAAGTCTTGTTGAATTATTTAGAAAAAGCTAGGTCAAAACGACACAAGGGCCATACGCCGATACCAGGTGGTCGAATGTTGTCAGTTGTAGAGATTAAGACTGAATTAACCAAACGTGAGCATGTGCCAAACAAGGTTGAAGCTAGAGCTCTTCGACAGGAAAAAGCTAAGGAATCCTATCGAGAGCAAGCTAGAAAAAATCGACGCAAGAAATTAAAGAAAAGAAGGGGTTGGTAGTCAATCAAAGCAAGCCATCACTGGCTTGCTCTTTTTTTATAATAAAAACAAAATAAAGTTGATTTTTCTGCTATAATAGACTATAATTTAGTTGATTTTATAAATAATAAACAATTTATGTCAGCAACAATTATTTATGTAATTTTGGCAGTTGTAGCAGTAATTATCGTTTGGTTAATCGCAGTCTACAACGGACTAATTCGTTTACGTAATCGTGTGGACGAGGCTTCTTCAGATATTGATGTTCAGTTAAAACGACGTTATGATTTGATTCCAAATCTAATGGAGACCGTTAAAGGTTACATGACGCACGAACAAGAAACTTTACAAAAAGTAACTGAAGCTCGAACAGCTGCCATGGGATCACATGATAACAAGGATGCTAGTCCAGAAGACCAAGCTAAGGCCGAAAACATGCTGTCAGGAGCGTTAAAAACCTTGTTCGCAGTAGCTGAGAGTTATCCTGACCTGAAGGCTTCTGCTAATTTTGCGAAGTTGCAAGATGAGTTGAGTGATACTGAAAATAAGATCCAAGCTGCTCGAAGATTTTACAATGGTAATGTTCGTGACTTCAATACCAAAATTCAAGTTTTCCCAACAAATATGATTGCTAATGCTATTGGATTTAAAAAGTATGATTTTTTTGAAGCCGATGAGAAAGAAAAAGAAAACGTAAAAGTTAAATTTTAGTAGTTTAAGTATGAAATTCGAAAACCAAAATTTACCAGTCTCCGTAGCTGAACATGTTGCAGACGAATTATATTCCCAGAAAAATAGGGCGAGAGTTTTTAATACTTATCTCAATAAACTTTGGGAAAGTTTAGGGGAATTGAATAGGGAACGGCAGAAGGAGCTTTTTGTTGATTTTTCACCAGAAAGAGCTGAAGAGATTCAACAGATGCTTCAGGCTGGGAAATTTAATGTTCATAAAGTAACACCTAGTGAAAACTGTATCCTTTTAGATAAGATGGTACCTGAACTTAAGCAAGAGGTGTATAGCGATACTTCTCTTCCACAAAAAACAGAAGAATTTTACAAAAGAAAAAAACGAGAAATGATTGGTTTCTCGAAAATAATTGATACTGTCTCTGGGGATGAAATTATTGATATTGCTGGTGGCGCTGGTGATATGGCTCGCGTTTTGTCTGAAAAGACGGGAAAGTCGGCAAAAGTTTTGGATATTAATCCGCACCAGCTTCGCTATGTAGAAGAATTGAATAAAATTTTAGATCAGGAGGTTGAACCTGTTCAATTTGATATAAGAAAAGACAAAATTCCTGATGGTACCTGGGTAGCCAAACATCCTTGCGGTGATTTAGCGGATCACATTATTGATAGTTGGTCGAAGGCTGAAGGCAGTCCGGAATTATATTTAATGACCTGTTGTCAGGGGATGGCCAAGAATCATGCCAATCCATATGGTATTGACAAAGAAGAGTGGAAACAACTTTGTCGTCAGTCAGATTTAACTAATAGTAATGACTTGAAAAAACGAAAAAAAGGACAAGAGGCAATGGAAAAGTTGGATTCAGCCAGGATAAAATATTTGCAGGACAAGGGATTCAAAGCGGAATTGCGTAAGGTCCCGGATACAATTAAGGGAAATGTTATTGTTGTTAAAAAATAATAAATATGTACAACCAGATAGATTCCAACAAAAGGAATTCAATGTTCTTGATTGTGATTTTTTTCGCAGTTCTTTTTGGTGTTGGCTATGCTTATGATTATATTTATGGTGGCCAAGGCCAAGTTCCGTATTTTGGAATGATTATAGCTGTTGGGTTTTCATTATTAATGACCAGTGTTTCATATTTCAAAGGAGACAAGATAGCCTTGTCAGCTTCTGGCGCAAAAGAAATTCAAAAAACGGACAATCCATATGTTTATCGAATGGTAGAAAATCTTTGTATTACAGCTGGCCTGCCAGCACCAAAAGTTTATTTGATCGATGATCCGTCAATTAATGCTTTTGCTACGGGACGAAAACCAGAATTAGCTTCAATCGCAGTTACCAAGGGAGCAATTGAAAAGTTGGAAAATGAAGAGTTAGAAGGAGTAATTGCTCATGAGTTATCTCACGTTGGTAATTATGATATTCGTTTTATGATGTTAGTAACGGTTTTGGTTGGTGCAATCGCAATCTTGGCAGATTGGTTTATGCGGATAAGTATTTGGGGTGGTCGTGGTCGTTCACGTAGCAATAAGGGTGGTCATCCGGCTTTAATAATCATTGGCTTAGTTTTTATAGTCCTTTCTCCAATAATTGCCCAGCTTATAAAGTTTGCTATTTCTCGGAAAAGAGAATATTTAGCTGACGCTTCAGCCTCACTTTTGACTAGGTATCCAGAAGGGTTAGCTAGCGCGTTAGAAAAGATTGCTTATGAAAATAAGCCTTTAGCTCGAGCTTCGAAAGCAACTGCACATCTTTATATTGCAAATCCTTTTTCTGGAAAAAAAG
>Ga0233441_1000946_pt1 | contig 28964 bp, 32 predicted proteins | sample SI_123_September_4_FD_182781 | JGI IMG/M metagenome (GOLD analysis project Ga0233441, IMG submission 182781) | Seawater microbial communities from Saanich Inlet, British Columbia, Canada - SI_123_September2016_135_MG | ecosystem: Environmental > Aquatic > Marine > Inlet | place: Canada: British...
GGGCTTGGGCCGATGCCCCCGCGGGTCACTTCAAATTCCTCCGGGTGTGGTCAGTCAAATTCCTCCACCCCGCGAGGCAGGACATGATGATTGTTAGTTTGACATTGTTTCCCGGGCAAGGGCTTCAGCGGCCTCTTTGAGCCGATAGCTTCGTCCATCGAACTCGAGCAGATGGCAATAATGCATCAGGCGATCGAGGATCGTCGTGCTCATGGTGTTGTCCCCCAGGTATGTTCCCCAATCCTGCACGACGCGATTGGAGGTGACGATGACGCTGCGGCGCAGTTTGTAGCGCTGATGGATCAGGGTCTGCAGCAAGGCGCCGGCGTCGTCAGGGATGGCGCGGGCGAGGAACAGATCGTCCAGCACGAGGAGATCGCAGTCGATGATGGTTCGCAGCCGGACCTCGCGTTGCGCCGGGGAGTTCAGGACGTAGCGGTGGAAGAAGTCGTCGGTCTCAAGATACTGGACCTTGTGGCTTTGCAGGATCGCCTGATAGGCAATCGCCTTGGCGATGTGGGACTTCCCGGTGCCAGGTTTGCCGACGAGCAGCGCGTTCTCGCCGGCGGCGATGAACGCCAGGGTGTGGAGCTGGAAGCAGGTTTGGCGCGGCAATTTGGGATTGAAGGACCAGTCGAACTCGGCGAGCGTGAGCTTTTCGTCGAGCCCGGATTGCCGGTATCGTCGCTCGATAAGGCGGGACTGACGACGGTCCAGTTCGTCCTGCAGGATCAGGGAGAAGGTCTCGAGGAAGGGCTGGTTGGCGCCCTGCGCCTGCAGCACACGCGTCTGCAGCGTGTCGCGAACGCCCGACAGGCGCAGCTGTCGCAGGCAACGTTCAATTTCCGGCATGGTCATCATGTGGTTTGGTCTCCAGTTTGAGGTGAGAAGCCGCGGGAGCGCTCGTGGCGCCGGAGCTGGTCGGGGTTGCGCAGGCGCCACGAGCGCGGGTTGCAGGGGCGCGGTCGTCGTGAGCCTCGGCCTGCCGGCCATTGGCGCCGGCATCGTGCCGCGCGGCACGGCTGAAGAGATCGCCGTATTCGGCTGGAGCGCGGATCAGCGGATGATCCTGGGTGAGCGGCGATGCCGGCTGTGGCGTCGCTCCAACCTGCGCGATCGCCTGTTCGAACAACCGCTCGACGGTCGCACGCACGTGCTTGTAACGGTAGATGCGGTTGCCGATGGCGTGCGCGCAGGCCTGCTCGACCAGCCGTGCCGGATACTTCCGGCTCAGCCCGACAATGCCCCACATCGCGCGCTGTCCGGGGCGCCCCTCGGTGTCGAACACTTGCTGGCAGAGCGCCCTGGTCTGCGGACCGATGCGCTCGGCGCTCGCCAGCAGCACCGCGGTTTGCCGCGACGGATTGAACGGCCGTTCGCTGGTCGGCAGGACGACCGAACCGGGATGCGCCATCCGGGGATGAACACGCAGCAGCGCATGGGTGTGGCGATCGCGGATCTCGATCGTCGAGGCGTAGATCCGCACCACGACCTGGCTGCCGATGGGCGCAGGCCGCGCGGCGTAATAGCTGCTATCAACACGCACGGTGGTATCGTCGCAGACGGTCCGAACGACCTCGGTGAAGATGCGGAAGGCAGCCACTGGCAACGGCCGCAGGTGGGGCTTCTCCTCCTGGAACATCGCCTCGACCTGACGCCGCGTGCTGCCGTGGATTCGCTTGGAGGCCCAATTCTCCTCCCAGTGCCTCAAGAACTCGTTCTGGGCTTCCAGTGTCTCGAAGCGCCGTCCGGCCAGCGCGGTGCCCTGGGTATGTTGAATCGCGCTCTCGACGCATCCTTTCCGATTGGGATCGGCCACCCGCGCGGGATCGGCGACCACGGCGTAATGAGCCAGCATCGCGCTGTAAATCGGGTTGAGCTCGGGCTCGTACAAATCCGGCTTGAGGACGCCTTCCTTCAGGTTGTCGAGCACGACATAGCTGGGGACCCCGCCAAAATACCGGAACGCCTCTTCGTGGAGCTGCGCCCAGACTTGCTGGCTGGATTGCCACACCACCCGCCGGAAGCTGCGCCGCGAGTAGCGCAGCGTCATCACGAACAGGCGGGGACGGCGGTACCGGCCGCTCCTGGGATCAATCGTCAGAGCGCCCTCGCCATAGTCGACCTGGGCCTCCTCGCCGGGGAGGAACTCAAGTCGATCAAACTGCTCGGGATCGCTGTGTCGCAACGTGCGCACAAACCGCTTGACGCTCTGGTAGCTGGACGGAAAGCCAAATTGATCGACCAGGTCCTGGTAAATCGCCTGCGCATTCCGCTTCAGGCGGACCTGTTCTTCGATCCACGTCCGATGCGGTTCGCAAGCCGAACGGGCCAGGCTGCCGGCGGCCGTCGCTCCCGATGCCCCAGAAGCCGGTGGTCGGGGTGGAGGAATTTGGCCGTCCGCGCTCACCGGGCCGGTGGTCACTTCCCCGGGGGAATTTGCCTCCGTACCAGCCCGCAGCGCCCGGTAACGCCGGATCGTCTTGCGGTCGACCCCCGTCAGCCTGTGGATCTCGCGCTGGCTGGCGTTGCGATCGAGTAACGTAAATACCGTGCTTTGCAGGTGTGGCTTCAAGACGTTCAACTCCCCGGCCCCTTGCTGGTTAAAGGGACCGAAAATAAACGTCCTGCCTGATCGGCTACCGCTGTTCAGCGGCGCTGACCGCGATTATCGAGTGGGGGAGTTTCAAGTGACCATACCCGGGGGATTTTGACCGACCCACGGGGATTTTCCTGACATCATCGCAGGACGCAAACTGCGCCGTGCTCTCAAATAGCCCGCAATCCTGTTATCGCGCGACTTAAGTTATACAACATTCAAACTTAAATAGTGGACGGCCATGGCCGGAATAAATCGAGCCTGACCGTCGGCTCCTACAAGCCGGCAGCCAGACTCGATCTCATCGCCGGACTTGATGAAGCGGATGTCGCTTCAGCAAGGAGCTTATTGCCCATGCCGGGCAAGCTCGTCGTCACTCAGATCCCAGTCCTGCCAAAGCTTGAGGATACCCAGCAGGATCACAACGCCGCCGAGGGCCGTGTGCCACAGCCTGAGCGTTCCGGCCCCAGAGTAGCCGAAGATGTGGGGTGAAGCGATCAGCCAGAAGCCAAGCGCCATCTCGCACGCTTCCTCCCAGCGCCGAAGCGCGATGTACTCCAGCTGGGCAAGGCCAAACACAAGGATACCGACGCAAACCGCATTCAGGATCGCCATTCCCTGATCAACGTGGGTACCGAGGCCGTTGTTTGCCTGCCCAGTAAGCCACGGCGACAGGGTAATCAGCAAGCCAAGCAGCATGCCGGACCAATCTTCCCAGGACCGATGTTCCTTCAAGAACCGTTCGACTGACATTGAATACCTCCATCAAACGAAGGCATACGACGGCGGCCTGACAGATGTGACATTCCGACTGCCAAACGACCACTTTGGCCGCCTCACGGTATGTCTCAAAAAAACGTATGAATCCCCGCAACCTTTACAAGGCCTTCGGAACGGGTTTTTGTCGGGTTCGGAAAGTCCCGCAACGCCGGGGCAACAACCGTCGATCGACAAACTTCGGCCAAACCAGCAACAAACGCCCTACATCTGGAAATCTCCGCAATGACCGAATCCGTTCAAAACAATCCGGCCCGGAAACGCTACGAACTGGAGGCCGAGGGCCATCTGGCTGCGACCTATTACGAGCTTTCTGACGGCATCATCACCTTTGTGCACACCGAGGTCCCGAAAGAACTCGCAGGGAAGGGTATCGGATCGAAGCTCGTCAAGGGCGCCCTCGATCAGGTTCGTGCCGCCGGGCTCAAGGTTATCCCTCAGTGCCCTTTCGTAAAAGCCTACATTGAAAAACACGCCGAGTACGCCGACCTGTTGAAATAGATCCGCCCCGATCGAGGCCATAAACACAGGCACACGATTCAAGTCATGGTTCGCAACAACACTGCACTCAGCCGCTACGAACTCGACGTCGATGGCACAGTCGCTTTCGCCGATTATCGGCTTTCACCGGGCAAAGTGACCATCACACACACCGAAACGCCGCGTGCCTTGCGCGGCCGCGGCATTGCCTCGAAACTGGTGCAAGGGGCTCTGGAACAGATCCGCGCCGATGGACTAAAAGTCGTCGCTGGCTGCGGGTTCGTTGTCGACTATCTGGAGAAGCATCCGGAATTTGCAGACGTGGCTGCCTGAGCGCGCCTTTTTCCCGTTATGAAAAGCCCGCCATCGGCGGGCTTTCCTATCGAACATCGAAAAGAATCAAACGATCTTGATCGACATATCCGGCAAGCCGTCGAGCTTGCAAAGAATAACATCGCCCTTCACAACCGGTCCAACATTCTCTGGCGTACCGGAATAGATAATATCGCCAGCCTTCAGTTCGCAGGCTTCGGATAGCTTGGCGATCTGCTCGGCCACGCTCCATATCATGTTGCTCAGATCGGAGTTTTGCTTCACCGCTCCATTGACCGCGAGGGAAATCCCTCCCTTGGTGAAATGTCCGGTCTTGGTGACAGGATGTATGGGCCCAATTACCGCGGAATTATCGAAACTCTTGCCGATCTCCCACGGCTTTTTCTGGTCTCCCATGGCACGCTGCAGATCGCGGCGAGTCATGTCGAGACCAAGCGCATAGCCGTAGACGCAATCCAGTGCTTTTTCAGGCGAGATGTTGGAGCCGCCCGATTTCAACGCAGCCACGAGTTCGACTTCGTAATGATAATTCTTGGTTAGCGATGGATATGGATGATCCGCAACCGAACCTATCGCGACGTTCTGAATCGCATCCGTCGGCTTCTGAAAGAAAAACGGCGGCTCGCGCGTCGGATCCGATCCCATCTCGCGCGCATGCGCCGCGTAGTTTCGGCCGATGCAATAGATGCGGCGAACAGGAAACACCTCGTTGAGGCCGACAATGGGGATCGTGGCCTGTCCAACCGGAAAAACTGCCTTCACTCCGACCTGGGCTTCGGCGATCTCAGCGAAGGCTGCGGTGCCGGCCAAGGCCGCTGCGCCGCCGGCCAGAATGTTTCTGCGATTGAGTTCGGTCATGGTCGTTTCCCGCCTTGCATTGTTTCTCTTTCGGTCACATCCCCTTCCGCGTGCTCAATCGCAGCGGACGGATGATTGTACCGGTGGCATTTTGTATTCCGGAGTCGGCGGTTTGAACAGGACGTCGATACCAGTGTGCACTGCAATGAAAAAAGGCCCGCCTGAGAGGCGGGCCTTTCGGAAAGCCAGCCTCGGCGGCCGGCTCTTGGAATCAATTCTTCAGGTCATCCGGAAGCTTGCCGCCATTGGCCGCAAGCTTGGTCATCACCTGCTTGTGCAGCCAAATGTTCATCTTGGCCGAGTCACTGGTGTCGCCATCGTACTTCAATTCTTTCGCCAGTTCCTTGCGGGCCGAAAGACTGGAGTCGATGTCGAGAGCCTTCATCAAGTCCACGATTGACGTACGCCACTCAAGCTTCTCGCCCTTGGCCGCGACGGCTTTGTCGAGAATTGGCGCAACATCAACCATCGGCACGCTGGCAGCGCCACCCGCAGCCGATCCAGCACCGCTAGCAGGCTCAGCAGCTTCGGCTTTCGTGCCGAAAATCGCGCCCATGATCTTTCCAAAAATGCTCATCTCTAAAACTCCCGATAACCTGTCGATTGACAGGTGGATCTGACTGGTGCTTCTCCTGCTCTTCCGGCAGCACCTCACCGGTGGTCACAAGTCAGTGTAGACGCCTCATTACAGCTTGCCAATGCAAGTCATCGACATTGCGCTGCGGCGATTTGAGTCCAAAGCGCCAAAAAGACGCCACAATGACTGGAGCGATGCCGACTTCAATTTGTCACACACAGAGTCACACCGCCCTTCTTTGACAGAACCTGCTGCGTCTGCTCGGCCTTAAGCGATCCTGATGTCTTTCGCAGAATGCCCTTCGGACGAGCGCTCGGATTTAGGATCTCAGTGGGCGACGCGAACAGGTGAAACGCCGACGACCCCGCATGCGCAGCGTGCTGGTTCACCATGATCTCGCCATCGCTCCGTCATCAAGGATGTCGGGCCTGTTGCCCGAGACGCCGAGGTTTGGCATGGATGCGTTCTTCAAGGCGCGCATCCTAAGACTCCCATGTTCGACGCAGTGGTTTTCGCAGGCGGGGGTAACCGCTGTTACTGGCAAGGCGGCTTCTACGAGGCAGCTGTAGCGCGTCTGGGTTTGGTGCCGCGCCTCGTCGTCGGCGCTAGCGCAGGCGCATTTGCTGCGGTCTATTCATTGCTCGAAACCGGACCTGCGACACGCGCCCGCGTGATTGGCGCATGCTATCCGAAATTGCAAAATTTCGACTTTTGCCGCATGGCATGCCGGTCACGAACGTTGCCGGTCAGTCGGTGTTCGATGGCGGCCTTGTTGATAACGTTCCCATCGAGCCGATTGAGCCCGTGGAATCCGCAGGCGGACGCACGTTGGTGCTGCTGACGCGAGTCTAAAAATCAATTCCGGCCGTCAAAGGACGCACATACGTGCAACCGTCACGGAAGGTCAATGTGGAGCAATTCGACATCAGGAATCCCGACGGCATCCGCCGCGCCTACGAACTCGGCTTGAAGGATGGCGACGCGTTCACCGCCTCGTTCAATCGATGACCAATCACGATTGGCGGCACGACACGTTTTAGCCTTTGTTGAAGGCGAGATTCGCGTTGATACTCGCAGGCGTGACAGGCTCCAGATGATTGTTCTCTCGCGCGTGACCCTTGCCGTCTTGTTTACCGTAGCCACCTCACCCGCGCACGCCGCAGCATGCGGCACGGGCAGCTTCGAAAGCTGGCTCGATAACTTCAAGACCGAAGCGGCGGCAGAGGGTATCTCTCAGAAAGCGATCGCGTTGGGCCTGAGCGGCGTCACGCTCGACGAAAGCGTTCTTTCACGCGACAGATCGCAGCACGTTTTCCGTCAGAGCTTCGAGGAATTTTCTGGCCGGATGGTACCGCCTCGGCTGGCTGCTGGCGCCAACAAAATGAAACAGTTCGGCTCGGTGCTATCCCGCATCGAGCAGCGCTACGGAGTGCCGGGATCTGTTCTCGTCGCGATCTGGGGACTTGAAACCGACTACGGCGTCAATATCGGAAAATTTCCAACCATTCGCTCGGTCGCGACGCTGGCTTACGATTGCCGCCGTTCCGAAATGTTTCGGGCCGAACTGAAGGACGCGCTGCGGATCGTCGATCAAGGCGACCTCTCGCCTGCCGAAATGCGTGGAGCATGGGCCGGTGAAATCGGACAAACCCAGTTTATGCCGTCGTCATACATCAAGTTTGCAGTCGACTTCGACAGCAATGGGCGGCGGGATCTGCTGCGCAGCCCACCCGATGTGCTCGCCTCAACCGCAAATTTCCTCGCGGGACACGGCTGGAAGCGCGGACAGCCATGGGCTCCAGGCACCGACAATTTCGCTGTCATCCAGCAGTGGAATAAGAGCGAGGTCTACTCCAAAACGATCGCTTATTTTGCGAACCAGCTCGACCGCGCGCCTTGAACCGAATGATGGCGCAGCAACAGCGTTGCCGCGTCATCACGCCAGTCGATTAGTGGTGCTTGTGTGCTGGTGCTCCCGCTCCACTCGCGCCTATGGCATTGACATTGAAGCTGACATCGAGCTTGCCAGCCTTTTCAAACGTCAATGTCGCTTTCAGCGTGTCACCCTGCTTCAACTGCTGCTTGATATCCATGAACATCATATGAAAGCCGCCGGGCTTGAGCTCGACCGTCTCTCCGGGCTTGATAATCAATCCATCTGTCAGTTGCCGCATCTTCATCACGCCGTCGGTCATCGACATTTCGTGAATTTCCACACGATCCGCGCTGGCTGTGGCCGCACCGGCCAGGCGATCGGGTGACTTGCCGTTGTTGGTGATCTTGAGATAGCCGCCAGCGATCTTGGCGCCGCCCGGCGTGGCACGCGTCCACGGCGATGCTACAACCAGATCGCCGGTCCTGAAGATGTCAGTACCGGTCTGGGCGGCCCCACCCATCTGGGCGTGATCCATCTTGCTGTGGTCCATCTGCGCCTGCGCTACCATCGTCGTATCGGCAACGATCCGCAGCGTTGGGGCCGGCGATTTTAGACTGTGTGGATCTTGTCCGTCCGACGCAATCTGTTCCCAACGAACCTCACCCTTGGCGCATTGCTGCACCGTTGGAAACGAAATCGTCTGCCCCGGACGGAAATCTCCGGCAAGGAAGCTCGTGAACATGAACTCGTCATAGTTATCGTCCGACAACGAGCCGCCCGACCACACGATCTCCTTCGGCCCTTCGGTCACGGCCTTACCGTGGCTCTGATAGGACTTGGTGTAGGCGCCCCGCGTGATGCTGAGCGTCCACCCCGCCTTGGGCATCGGCTTCACGCCAATGACACCCTCCGGGATTTGAATCCGGATGGTTTGGGTGGCTGTTCCGTCGCAGCCATGCGGAACCTGAAATACTGCCTTGTAGTAGGAGCCGGTGCGCGCCTCGCCTGTCGCAAGCGTAACGTGGGCGAACGCGGCTGACTGCGAGATGATGAACGCCGATGCGGCCAAGCCAGCGCCGGGCAGCAACCGCTTGGGACTGCGGAAGTTGATGGACATGTTTTTCCTCGACTGATGCTGAAGGATAATTCCGAAACGAACGTCTCAGGCTGTCTCAGCTCAGCATCGGAGGAGCCCGGGCCAAAAAGGCTGGTTCCCGTAAAACAACCGTCAGGGTTGTTTCGCGTGCAACAACGGAGCGCGCGTAGATCGTGGCGAGTGCCAGAGGAATCCCCTGATCCGACAACATCCCCGTCGTGTGACCCGTCAGGCACGCACTAAGGCAATCGTGATCCGCTATTGGGGCAAGCGGCCTGCTCCCGTCATCATTCAGGCTTGCTGGTGCTCCTCCGCCGGAACAGATAGTGCCGAGGCTTCCAGCACCACCCGCGAACGCCAGCGTGCCACTCCAGGCCAGCAGCAGCCCCTGGATCGCAAGGATCTGCGACAGCACGATGGTCAAAAGCAGCCGGCGAAATGGGTAGCGATCACGCATCTCGCGGCTATGCCACGCTCAGGACGGAACGTCCACGATTCGGAGACGGTTTCTGTAACACGCTGTGTCGGTAGAGCTCTCGGACGCCATATAAAATGAACTATTGTTCGCTGTTAGACTGATCGTCTGGCATTATATCGATAACGGAAGTGCCCAGTTTTACCATGTCGATATAGCATAGCTTAGCGAGAACCCTATTAAATTACCGACGCGCGGGATCCTGTCGAAATCTATGTCTCCTTTGCGTCAAACCGATGAAATAACGATCTAAATTTTGATCTAGCAAGCTTGAATGGGGCGGAGATGAGAGATCAGATCGGTAAAACTCTTGGTGAAATACTAATCACTTCTTACCCTTGATATGCGTATGACGCTTAGCTGCATCGCAACATTTGCGGTGTTGCAGCGCAGAATCGTCCCCTATATTCAGTCTCAACGATGACGCTACTCCAAGAGCTGAATCGAGATTACGAAGGAGACTAACCATGCTGCTCTCATTTATCCGTGCTATCCAGGCGTTCCGTGACTATCAGCGCAATGTCGCTGAGCTGTCCCAGTTGAGCGATCGGGAACTGGCCGATATCGGGCTTGACCGCTCCGACATCCAGCGGGTCGCAGCCGGTGCTTACAACGGCTAAGCATCTGCTCATACTGCGAGATATCAAAAGCCCCTGCAGCACAGGGGCTTTTTGATTTTCTGGCGGAACATCGCGGCAACGTGAGACTGATATTTTTGTCTCACGTGAGACATGGCGCGGTTCCGTGTTGCGCGCGTTCTCAATCTGTTCTTTCGTCTTGGCATGGGATTTTTGCACCGGCCGCCGATCGCTGAGATCGATGTGATGGAATGGTACGTCGAAGAGCAGGACGCCGCCGATCGGCGCGTCCGGTTCGTCGCGATCGTCTGCAACCCGATCATCGCGCTTGCGACATTCGATGCCGCTGCCGAGCATTGGCCCGACAAGCGGTTTGTCTGCCGGCATGGCGCGCGGATCCTGAAGCAGTATCCGCCTCGCGCGTGCTAGCGTGCGCCGGCATCACGTCACGTCCCCAATCGATTAAAGCGTCCGGACGATCGACGCGGTTAGTTGACCATCTCGTCGCGCGGCTCCGGCGCCGTTGTCAGCATCGCCCACAAGAACGGCGCATTGCGCCGTAGTGTTTCCTTCTCCACTCGGATCGCGATCACGACGTGCTTTTTGTCTTCCGCGATTATCCTGAACTCTGTCCCTAGCAGTGCAGTCGGATCCGATGCATCCATCATTTTCCCCGCATGGTTTTTGTTCGGTTATTGCCCAACGGAAAAAATGTTCGCACGGCGCGCGTGAGCGTTTCAAAATGAAAACTGAAAACTGAGGCGCGCGGTTAATGCGGTGTTGCCGCGCGCGATGAAGGATGCGCCACAAAAGAATGGCGATTACACCGCCAGCCCTTCGCGCTCCATCTTCTCGATCAGCTTGCGGATCGCGTTGTCCGCCAAGTGCGTGTCGATCTGCAGATAGTGCTTCAAGATGGAATAGATCGTCCCCATCGAATGCCCGGTGATCGAACCGATTTCCGGCACGGTACATTCTGCGCGGGCGAGCCACGTAACGCCGCTGTCGCGCAGATCCGGGAAGATGAAGCCGTATCGATCAGGTTGCGCCAGAGTGGGACACGGCGGCAGGATCCAGATAGCCGGTTCTGGCGTGTTGCGCTGTTCGGCCGCGTGCAGCTCGCGAGCGATCGCCGTTGCCTCCACATCCAATACGCCGGCGATTGCAGTGTCGCGTACCAGTGCGAAGTCGTCTCGTAGTTGCCGGCTGCTGTAAGCGCCGCCGGTGCGCTCGTTAATGATGAGGTTCATCGCCTCGACCTTCAAGCCGAGCGTTTTGCGCCTCTCCTTGCCGCGCGCGAGGCGATCAACGAGGATCGGTGCGCGTGGTATCGATACGACGGCGTCGGTCTTGCTCTGCTTGAGCGCCAATCGCTGGCCGACTTCGACCGCATCGATAAACTCGATGATGTCTTTCTTGCGCTGCCCGGAATAGAAGCCGGTCGCGATCGCGTCGCCCACGGACGACAGGGCGACCCCGTCCACAAAGGTGTAATCGGCAGCGGTAATCAGTGCCGTCAACTCGGCGACGGTTGCCACGCGGATCCTGACTTCAGGCTTTGGCAGTTTGAGATTGCGATATGGGCTCTCCATGATCTGCCCGTTGATCTTGGGCAGCCACCCGTTGAGCCGCCCCCACGCGAAGGCGGAGCCGATCGCGGCGAGCGCCTGGCTCGCCATGCCCAGGCCGCGCTCCTGCATGATTTTCTTGTGCAGCGCCTTCATCACGATCGCATCAATCGCGCCCGGCGGGGATTGCCAGATCGGCTCCGACTTCAACGGCTTCACGGCGCGCTTGTAACCGCCCTGCGTTGTCTCCGAGAGACCCTTGACCAGAACATTGCCGTCAGCATCGACCGATCCGCGGTACTCGTCCGATTTGGTGAAGGCGTCAAACATCGCCTCGACGGTGCGGCCGCGCGGCACAGGTGGCGATTTTAGTTTCTTTCCGGTCTTGCGTTGCTCGGCAATCTCGGCCTGCTTTGCCAGCGCCCATCCGCTGGCTTCATCCAGGGTATACCAGCGGCCGTTCTCGTGTTTGAGGTCCTGCCCCCTGTAGCCCATCGCGCGCTCACGGCTTCCCGGCACGAAGCGCGGCTTGAACGTGCCGTCCTTCTGCGGCCGCTTCGCGACGTAGGGAAACAGGTTGATCTTGTTTCGCGCGCGCTTAGCCATCGGCCCCTCGATGGTTGGAGTTAGGCATCGCCTTCGACGCACGCCGCAACAGCGCGGCGATATGCGCCGCTCACGTTGTCCATTTTGCGCCAAGCTCGGCCGTCAGCCAGTTCGTCAGCGAGCCAGGCGAAGTCTGTTGCGAACAGGACCGCGTGCAGCAACGTGCGCTCGCCTGAACTGGCCACGCCGTCACATTTCCGCGCTCGATCGACAAAACCGCCGGACGATTTGTCATTGAAGTCGACGATCAGGTGCCGCAGAGCATACCAACTGCCAGCAGCATCGAGATAGCTGCCGAGACCCATAGCGCGAAAGATCGCCTTTGCCGGTTCGCCGTTCTTGAAATCGCGAAACGACATCACGCACCTACTTTCGCGTAGTGCCGGTGCAGGTAGTCGGTCCATTGCTCGACGGTGCCGGGCATGATCGGCGGCGTGGCGTCGTTGGCCGCGATCGGAGGCCGGGCCGGATGGTTGCGCGTGCGCCATGCGTCGACGCTGGCGCGATCCCAGCAGCCGACCTTGTACGGCTTCGGCAGGCCGTCGATTTTCTCGTATCGCCCTCGCCGCTTGTAGAAATGGTTCGCAAAGACCGGGATGTTTGCGACCGCAAACACAAGCGCGGGCACGAACATTGCGAGCATCGTCCCCAACTAACTAATCAACGGCAGTTCTCTGAAACACCATCACTTGCGGGCGAGTGAACATTTTGTAACCCGGCGCTCGGCGGCGAGCGTCGACTTCCGCCCAGAACAGTTCAACCGTCCCATTCGGCCCCGTCAAGTTCTCGTCGACCAGGCGGTTGAGAGCATCCTGATCGACGGTGTCGGGAAGCGGAGCCTTCGCTCCCACAGTCATGTAAGCGTTGTTGCGATAGTACATCGGAACAACCGCGTTCAGCGTAAATCCGACGGACTGGATGAGATCGACATAGGCCGATGCTGGATAGGCCCATTCGTACATTTTATATCGCTCGCGCGTCGGATGGCCGTTCATCGCTTCAACGAATTCAGCCGGTGTGTCCGCAAACCACTCCATCACCGCGAACCAATAGGCGCCCGGCTTCATCGTGCGGCGAGCCTCAATGGCTATCCACGGGATGTGCTCCCAATGATGAACCGTTGCCATGGAAACAAGGGCGTCGAAGCGGTTGCGAACGCCGCGCCAGATATCGAGGTCGTTGATGATTTCGATGCGATCGCCCGCCAAACGCTTTAACAGCATCGTCGCTCCGGCGTTGGGTTCCATGGCGACGAGATCTTTGTAGCCGATGCAATTGAGTGAATAGGCAAGCCAGCCAGAACCACATCCGACATCTGCGATCGAATGCTCCGGCTTAACACCGAAGCGCCCGATAAATTCGGCGAGAGCCTTACCGACGCCGAGTTCGACAAATGCATTCATGCGGTCGGTCTCGGATCCCCACAGATGGAACGTGTCGAATAAGTCGGCGATTACAGGATCTGTCCTGGCGTCGATCTGCATGCGCTCCCAAATGTCCACGACATCTCCGCCGTCCTCGTCCTTAATCAGCGGGAGGCGATCAATTCGATCGGCGGTTTCCCCCGGTCGTGTCTCGATGAGAACCGGATCTGGTCGGTTGAGGGCTGCCGTCAGGACCGATGCATCCAAAGACGGAGGTGGCGTCAACAGAGGTGGTGCAGGGATCGGCGGTGCAGGGATCGATCGTTTCAGGAAGTTTTTTAGGGTCACGACATCCTCATAAACTCGCCGGGGCACACTCGTACCACGAGGCTGAACCCACCAGCAAGGATCGCCAGCTACCTGCGCACCGCATTTAACACCGCCTTCCCGCCCCGATGATGCCTCCACATTCCAGGAGGCATACATGACCGAGCCAGCGTCCATTCGCTACAAAAACCCCGGCGCGATGTGGGGCAACGCCCTCGCCATCAAATGGGGCGCGCAAAAGAAAGCGGTTGTCCTTAACGACGGCAAAGGCCAGGGCAACAACATCGCCGTGTTTCCCACCTTTGTGCAGGGCATCTGCGCGCAGCTCGATCTCTGGCGCACCTCCAAATTTTGCAAGAACAAGAAGTTTTCGGAGGCGATCGCCAAGTGGGCGGGCGGCAACAACGTGCCGAGCTATATCCGGTTTGTGCTTGAGCGCGTGCCGGGCATGACCCGCGACACCATTCTGAACGATGACTTCTGGCGCAGCTCGTCGGGCATCGCCTTCCTCAAGGCACAGGCCTGGCATGAAGCCGGAAAGCCATATCCGGCGCCCGATGCCGAATTTGTTGAGGCGCGCCGGCGCGTGTTCTCCGGCATCCCGACCGCTAACACCGTCAAGAAGGCAACGACATCGGTCTCGGCCGGCACTGTAGTTGCTACCACCACGGGCGTGCAAAGCGGTCTTAGCCTGCCGGTCGCATTCGCGATCGGCTTGGCCATTTCCGTGGCCGTGTTCCTGGTCTGGAAGTTCAAGCCGCGCAAGACCGATCAGGACACGCCGCACCCCGCTGTCGTCGCGGCGGCGGTCGCATGAGCTGGCTTGCCTTCCTCGCGCTCACCCTGCCCGGCCTGATCGTCGCTTATGCGCTGTTCCTGCGGCCGGTGTTGCGCGCCCGGCGCGCGTTCAAGGTGTTCTATGCCGAGGCGGATGGCTTCTGGCAGAAGGTGTGGGCGCTGTGCGGTAAGTCGGTGACACTGGCCTTTGCCTACCTCATCCAGGCGCTGAGCTGGGGGCTGCAATGGATCGACCCGATCGCTGCGTTCTTCGGTGACCCGGATCTGCGGCAGCAGATTGCGGATGCTCTGCAGGCCAACCCTGTGATGCTCGGGCGGTTGATGATGGCCATTTCAGCAATCACGATCGCGGCGCGCGTGCGCTCGATCGTACTTCCGCAGGGTGATGATTGATGACCGCGATCATCGCTTTCATCCAGGCGATCCCTGCGATCTTCGGCGGCATCAATAATTTCGTCAGCAAGTATTACGATGCAAAGGTGCAGATCACCACGGCGCGGATCGGCGGCGACAAAGAGGTCGCCAAGGCGCTGGTCTCTGGCGTCGTCGCCGAAGGTCAAACCCGTTTTGAGTTTCTGCGCGTCGTCTCGCAGAGCAAATTCCTGATGGCCCTGGTCGGCAGCTTCGCGCTTCCATGGATCGCCTACGAGTGGAAGGTAGTCCTCTGGGACAACATGCTGTGCTTCTGGATCTATGGCGTGTACGGCTTCACGCCGCCGATCAAGGGCAATGTGGGTGAATGGGCCGGTGTCATCATCGGCGGGATCTTCGGCACCGGGTCCGTGATGGCTGCCGCTAACGCATACTTCAATCGCCGCCCGTGAAACCTTAAGCGGCCGCGCCGCGTTACCGGAGCATGATCCAGATGCCGAAAATGGAAATGGAGTGGAAGCTGACGCCGCAGTTCTTCGTGAGCGCGGCAAACTTTTGCGCGATCATCTTCGCGGCGGTCGGAGCCTATATCACCTTGAGCAACGACGTGAAGGCCGACAAGCTGACGATCCAGTCCCTGCAGGCCCAGATCGTCAAGCTGGAAGCCAAGGACGACAGCACCGTAGGTTTGATCCAGCAGATCCAGATCGGCTTCGGCACGCGCCTGGTCAAGCTGGAAAGCGATACCTCCTACATCAAAGAAGGCGTCGCCCGGATCGAGCAGCTCCAGCGCCAGACCCGGTAAACAGCGTGAGACAAATGCCACAAAATGGCTGAAAAAGGCCCCCATGAGACACGTAAGTAATTGATTTTACTTATGTTAATACTTACAACGGCTAACCGTTGCGATAACTGACTGACGAACGATTGCGCCCGCCCTGTGCGGGCGTTGTCATATCTGGCGTCCGGTTTAATCGCATTGCGCACCGAAACATTGCATCGGCGCGTGAGCGGCTCTAGTGGTGTGCCATGACAGTCCAGAAAGAATCCAAAGCGGCAGCGATCCACGTCATTGGCGGTGGACTGGCCGGTTCCGAAGCCGCGTGGCAGATCGCGAACGCCGGTGTCAGCGTTGTGCTGCACGAGATGCGTCCGGTCCGCACGACCGATGCACATCGCACTGACAGCCTCGCTGAGCTCGTTTGCTCCAATTCCTTCCGCTCCGACGACGCGGCCAATAATGCTGTCGGCCTGCTGCATGCGGAACTTCGCAAACTGAACTCCCTGATCATGCGCTGCGCCGACGCCAATCAGGTGCCTGCCGGCGGCGCGCTCGCGGTGGATCGCGACGGCTTCTCCGGAGCGGTCAGCACAGCGCTCGCCGCACATCCGCGGATCGACATCCGGCGCGAAGAAATCGCCGGACTGCCGCCGGCTGACTGGCAAAACGTCGTCGTTGCCACCGGTCCGCTGACGTCACCGGCGCTGGCCGACGCGATCCGTGGGCTGTCGGGCGAGGACGCCCTCGCCTTCTTCGATGCCATCGCGCCGATCGTGCACCGCGATTCGATCAACATGGAGATCGCGTGGTTTCAATCACGCTACGACAAGGTCGGCCCGGGCGGCACCGGCGCCGATTATCTCAATTGTCCGATGACCCGCGAGCAGTACGACGCCTTCGTCGATGCGCTGATCGCGGGCGAGAAGACCGATTTCAAGGAATGGGAAACCAACACGCCCTACTTCGACGGCTGCCTGCCGATCGAAGTGATGGCCGCGCGCGGCCGCGAGACGCTGCGTCATGGACCGATGAAGCCGGTCGGACTGACCAACCCGCGCGACCCGACGGTCAAGCCATACGCGATCGTGCAACTGCGGCAGGACAACAAACTCGGCACGCTCTACAACATTGTCGGTTTCCAGACCAAGCTGAAGCACGGCGCGCAGACGCACGTGCTCCGCGCCATTCCGGGTCTCGAGAATGCGGAGTTCGCGCGTCTTGGCGGCCTGCATCGCAACACCTTCCTGAACTCGCCGAAGCTGCTCGATCCTCAGTTGCGCCTGAAAGCGCAGCCGCGCCTTCGTTTCGCCGGGCAGATGACGGGATGCGAAGGTTATGTCGAATCCGCCGGCATCGGCCTGCTTGCCGGCCTGTTCGCTGCCGCCGATGCGCGGCAGGATGCGATTGCGCCGCCCCCGCCGACGACGGCGCTTGGCGCGCTGCTCGGTCACATCACCGGCGGCCATATCGAGACCATCGATGCCGGTCCGCGCTCGTTCCAGCCGATGAATATCAACTTCGGATTGTTTCCGCCGCTCGCCTCGGCGCCGACGAAGAAGCCGGACGGCACGCGGCTGCGCGGCAATGAGAAGACAGTCGCGAAGAAACAGGCGATCAGCGCACGGGCATTGTCAGACATGGATCGCTGGATTGCAGAGACGTTGCGGGTGTCCGACGCGGCGTAATATTCGCAGCGAAACATCGCGCCGCAATCAAAGGGCAAACTGGTGACGAACTTCGCTGCAAAAGGCGAAGTGGCGGCAGGATTGCAGCGCGCAAGCGGATCGGGATTTAGCATCCACTGCCGATCAAAATGACTTGATGCAGATGATCTGAACATGAATTCAGACTGCGAGTGACGCCGCCGCCGCAGGCCGCCATCGAGCCAAGTGACCGGGCCTTGCCGTTGGCCCAGTTAACGGGGCAACGCCTGCGGGAAGTGTCTTGGAGCAGCCGTCCTGTTGTCGGCAAGTCCAAAAACACGAGACTGCCCTTCTAACCAAACGCCATGCACGGAGGCTGTCGCTCTCTATCTTGCGAACTCTTTCAGAGGGGCACACTGACTGTAATCTTTGTTGCGCAAGTTCGATTCTTTTGAATAGCTTGAGCGAACGTTCGACGAAGATTTCTCAAAGAAAGCTAGTGGATTGAATCGGACGCTTGGTACCCGCCCGAGAGCGGCCTCGCAGCTAGGGGAAGAGCGGCTGGGGCCCTACCCGTTTGCAGACGTCCGGAAGGTTGCGGGAGGGTGGTTTGCGGACATCGGAGGGTCTACGCGCCTACGGCGCGCATCGCGGAGCGACGGCGAAGCCGCCCTTGACCCTCAGCATCCCGCCCAGCAGAGGCTCGACAAGCGCTTCTGGGCGAACACCGACCTCTCCGCTCGCCGAGCCTGATCAGATCGGCGAGAAGCTCCTGGGCCGCCTGAAGCTTCGCGTGGTGCATCGCGATCTGCAGACCCGCAGCAAGTTCGAGGGCTTTCAGGACCGGATGGAGGTTCTGAAAATCCTCCGTTCGCCCTACACCGGACGGGCAGCCATGTCGAGGCGATGCGCAATGCGCAGGCGGTAATTGACGCCAAACGCCGACGCCTGAGATGGTACAAAACCTCGGTATTCGTCAGCACATACCAAGGTTTTGTATCATGCGGCGGACCGTGCTTCGTCCGGACGCAACGTCAACACGTGGACGCCGTCATGAGTGACCGCAACCGTGTGCTCGAACTGTGCGGAGAGCTTCCTGTCCATTGTGACAACGGTCCATCCGTCCTCCTCAGTTCGAACCGTCCTGCGCCCTTGGTTCAGCATGGGCTCAATCGTGAAAACCATGCCCTCTCGCAGCGTAAGGCCGGTCCCCGGCTTTCCGAAATGCAGCACTTGCGGTGCTTCGTGCATCTCGCGCCCGATGCCATGACCGCAGTATTCTCGCACGACCGAATAGCCGTTCCGCTTTGCGTGCCGCTCAATGGCGTAGCCGATGTCGCCAAGCTTTGCGCCCGGGCGCACGGCGCGGATGCCCTTCCACATGGCCTCATAGGTGGTGCGAACGAGCCGCCTTGCCGTGGGCGCCACATTCCCGATCAGGAATGTCTTGCTGGAATCCGCGATGTAGCCCTGCTTCTCGAGCGTGATGTCAAAATTCACGATATCGCCGTCCTGCAAGACCTCGTCCCTCGACGGCACGCCGTGGCAGACGACCTCGTTCCTCGAACTGTTCAGCACGAAGCCGTAGCCATATTGACCCTTGCTGGCGGGCCGCGCGCCGAGTTGATCGACGATGAACGCCTCGACGAGGTCATTGACCTGCAGGGTGCTCAATCCAGAGAGAGGTTGCCCATCCAGGTGCGCGAACACCGACGCGAGCAGACGCCCCGACTCCGCCAGCAGCTCAACCTCGGCCGGCGTCTTCGTCATGTGGCCGCAGCCGCGAGATCAAGGGCGTCGACGCCCGCCTCCTTCAGCTCACGCGCCACAAGCTCTTGGAAGGTGAGGCCTGGGTTCAGCTCACAGAGCATACCGATCTTGATCCAGAACGCCGCCTGGGCGTTGATCGATCGATAGGACGCCTTGCTCGCCCGGCGCAGCTGCTCGTGCAGCTCATCCTCGATATTGACGATACCCACTGAGCGCTCCTGAATATACGATTCGTATATGTTTTATATACGCGGGCTTAGGGCGCGGCAAGTGGTTCGCAGGCGGCCGAGTTGTGCGCAGATTCGGTAGGCGAAGAAAGCTACGCCTACGCCGCAGCCCTCTAGGCTACGATTTCGGTTAGCGGCCGGTCAGCGGCCTCCGCGAATGACTGCAAAGGGTCGAACTTCCCCGTTGGCCGCTTTCCGGAGAGTGGACATTCGGCGCGGATCGCCGCACTACCATGGCCAAAGGTTAGCGGATGGACTCCAGCACCGGGTGCCCGCGTGCGGCGGCGGCGATGATTTTGTCGGGCTCGGCTGTCCAGACGAAGGGCTGGGAGACGTCCAGACCCAAGCAAAGCCGCCAGGGCAGATGGGAAGTTCTATGTGTTCGAGGAGCCGCTGACGGCTGGGCCAGTCTACATGGCTCGTGGAGACTTTCTGGCCTTTGGTGCGCCCGTCACTGCGTGGCGAATCGAGTTTCCGCTTATCAATCAACTTCATCCGGGAGTTGAGGAAGGGTTCCTTTTCAGCGTCGCGCTCTCGAACAACACCCGACTGTCGTTTGAAACGAGCGGGTTCCGGATTCCGCGCGAGACCCTGCCAGCTTTTCTTGCATCTGTCGAAAAGCAAGTTCGTTCCTGGGTCGTATTTCCAGATCCTGCAAGTTTCCGCTGGTTTCATGAGCGGGACAATCCCTGCTGAGACCATCGTTCTGATAACGGGCCTTACGTCTTGAACGGCTTTGCGCCCGCAGCACGCCAGGTCGTCCAGAGCATGCCGAGCCGGGAAGGTGACGGCGGCGCGAACGGCTCCGACGAATCCAGCCGCGCCAGAGTCTTTCCAATCACCACGAGCGGAAGGAAGGCCGCACGCGCGGCGGACGGCGCATCTTCAAGCATCAGCAGCGCCTGCTTCATCTGCGTGTTCGCTTCGCGGCGCAGATGCGCCAGCGCGTCCTTGAGCGGCGAACTGCTCTGCTGGAGAAAGACCTCCTCCGAGATGACACCATGGACGGACATGAGATCGCCCGGCAAATAGAGCTGCCGCCGCGCGGCATGGCGCGGCAGCGCCAGCATCACGTCAACAAGCCCCTCCGCAATGCCTGCATGTTCGGCGAGACGCTCAATCTCCGGCGAATTCACGCCCATCACCTTCGCACGCAGGTCATACATCGCCGCAGCCGTATCGCGGCAATGCGCTTCAAGCGCCGCCATGTCCGGCATCGGATCATCGTAGACATCGAACACATGCGCGTCGATCAGACGAACGAATGCTTCAACGGGAAGATCGTGCTGCGCCATTGTCCGCAACAATTCCGCCGCAACCGGATTTCCCTCAACCGCGCCGTGGTCCCTGCCCTGGCCGCCACCGGTCAATGCATCCCGCCACCACTGCAGGCGGATCTCGCCCGGCAGCGGCTGGCTGACGTGATCGCGAACATGCGCGACCTCGGCGTTGAACGCCGCCAGCGCAATCCAAGCACGCCGCGCTTGCGGCGGCACGAACAGGCTCGCGGCATAGGTTCTGAAATCCTGTGCGCGCACCAGTTCCGTGCAAAACGCTTCAGCCGCTCGATCTGTCGCGCTGCTCATGGAACGGCAATGAGTGCCGCTGCCACGCGCCGGCGTTCACCCATCATGACATTGTAGGTGCGGATCGCCGGCCCCGTCTGCATGGTGTCGAGCATCACATGAACCTGCCGCAGCGCATTGCGCAGCGGCGCTGGCGCGATCCATACTTCGCTTCCCGTGCCGATCAGCAATGTATCGATGTCGTTGGCGTGCTCGAAAACGCGAGCCAGCGAATACCGGTCAATGTCCTTGGGATCGTTGACCGGCCATGCCCAGATCGAGTCCGGCAGGCACAGCAGCGAGCCGCGATGCGACATCTCCGCGAACCGGAAGCCGCCGTTGCCGTAGGCTTCGATCGGCGCCGACCGCGGAAGATGCAACGCATCCGGCGCACCAGTACCCATTTTCCGAAGTTCGTGATCCATCTCAGCACCACCTTTCACGAACTTCGGAAAGTCGTGGGTACTAGCAACCTATAATTCTAGTACCGCTATCTATTGGAAGTTCCTGGATGGGACTCGCAGCTTGCGCTGCAGGAACTTCCAATAGGCGGTACTAGCGGCCATCAGGGCTTCGACGGCTTGTCGTCCTCGCCGCCCCGGTTTTCGCCCACGCCGAGATAAATCAGGATCGGCGCCGCGATGAAGATCGACGTGTAGGTGCCGACCAGCACCACGCCGAAGGTCATTGTCGCCGCGAAGCTGTGGATCGCCTTGCCGCCGAACAGCAGCAGCGCGAGCAACGCCAGCGTCACCGTGACATGGGTGATGATCGAGCGCGACAGCGTCGAGTTGATCGAATGGTTCAGGAGATCAGTCATCGGCATTTTCTTGTAACGCCGCAGCATTTCGCGAATACGGTCGTAAATGACGACGGTGTCGTTGAGCGAATAGCCGAGAATGGTGAGCAGCGCCGCGATACTGGTCAGATCGAATTCAATCTGGGTGATCGACATGAATCCGAGCGTCAGCACGATATCGTGGACGTTGGCGATCATCGCGCCAAGCGCGAACTGCCATTCGAACCGGAACCAGAGATACATCAGAATGCCGACGATCGCGAGCATCAGGCCCACGGTGCCATAGGCAAGAAGCTCGCTTGACACGCGCGGGCCGACCACTTCGACGCGGCGATATTCGACGCTGTCCCCGAACAACTGACGGACCTTCTGAACCGCTGCCTGCTGCGCTTGATCGCCACCCGGCTGCTCCGCGACACGGATCAGCACATCGGACGGACCGCCGAACTGCTGGAGCTGAACGTCGCCGAGATTGAGCGTTGTAAGCTGCGCGCGCAAAGCCGCGATGTCAGCCGGACCCGATTTGGTCTGGATTTCCAGCAGCGTGCCGCCCTTGAAGTCGATGCCGAAATTCAGCCCGTGCGCGAAATAGAGGCCGATTGCGATCAACGACAGCAGCGCCGAGATCGGAAAACTGATGCGGCGGAAGCGCATGAAGTCGAACTTCGTATCGTCGGGAACGATACGGAGCGCGGGGATCACGCCATAAATGCTGAGCACCGTCAGGACGACGATGAAGATGGCCAGAGCAATGATAATAGTTTGAGTCACTGTGTAGCTATCCTCAAATCGGCACGGTCTTTGGCCGCTTCCAGCTCACCCACGTCGCTACGATCAGCCGCGTAACGGTGAACGCCGTGAAAACCGTGGTGATGATGCCGATGCCGAGCGTCACGGCGAAGCCGCGCACCGGCCCGGTGCCGATGTAGAACAGCACCGCCGCCGCGATGAATGTGGTGATGTTGGAGTCCAGAATGGTCGCTAGCGCCCGCGTGAAGCCGGCGTCGATGGCCGAGATCGCGGTTCGTCCGGCGCGCAGTTCCTCGCGGATACGCTCATAGATCAGCACGTTGGAGTCGACCGCGATGCCGACCGTCAGAACGATGCCGGCGATGCCGGGCAGCGTCAGCGTCGCATTGAGCAGCGACAGGATGCCGAAGATCATCGCGACGTTGATGGCGACCGCGACGTTGGCGAAGAAGCCGAACAGCCGGTAGGTCAGCAGCATAAACACGATGACCAGCACCGAACCGACGTAGGACGCCAGTTCACCCGCTGCGATCGAGTCCTGACCAAGGCCCGGACCAACCGTGCGCTCTTCGATGATGGTCAGCGGCGCAGGCAGCGCGCCCGCGCGCAGCAGGATCGCGAGATCGTTCGCGCCCTGCACGGTGAAGCTGCCGGAAATCTGCCCCGAGCCGCCGGTGATCGGTTCACGGATCACAGGCGCGGAAATCACTTCGTTGTCGAGGACGATGGCGAAAGGCTGACCGACGTTCTCAAGCGTCGCGGTTGCGAACTTGCGCGCGCCGGACGTATTGAAGCGGAAGCTGACGATCGGTTCGCCGCTGCGCTGATCGAAGCCCGGCTGCGCATCGGTCAGGTCACCACCCGACACCAGCACCTGCTTCTTGATAACGTAAGGCACCTTCGGAGACGAGGCGCTCATCAGGAGTTCGGAATCCGGCGGCAACCGTCCCTGCTGCGCCTGATCGGGCGAGATGGTGGGGTCCACCATGCGGAAGTCGAGCTTGGCCGTCTTGCCGAGCAGCTCCTTAAGGCGGGTCGGGTCCTGAAGGCCCGGCACCTGCACCAGAATACGATCGATGCCCTGGCGCTGGATCAGCGGTTCGACGGTGCCGAGTTCGTTGATGCGGCGCTCGACGATCTGGATCGATTGTTCAACCGACTGGCGGACACGTTCCGTGATGGCAGCCGGAGGCACGGTCAGGCGGATCAGCCCGCCGCCGGCGTCGCTGACTTCAACGCTGCGCTGGCCGCTCGATCCGAGCAGACCGCCGAGCGGCTGCGACAGTTCACGCAGCTTGGCGAGCGCAGCGGTCAGATCGGTATCCTTGACGCGGACTTCAACGCTCTCGCCGCGAACCGCAAGGCCGGTGTAGCCGACCTTGGCGTCGCGCAGCGTACGCCGCACGTCGTCGCGAACCTGATCGAGCTTGTCCTTCTTCACCGAGTTCGAATCGACTTCGAGCAGGATGTGCGAGCCACCCTGCAAGTCGAGGCCGAGCACGACATGACGCTGGGCCCACTTCGGCCAGGTCTTGACGGTTGATTCAGGGAAGAAGTTCGGAACCGCGAAAAGGCAAACGATCGTGGCGGTCAGAATGACCGCCAACGCCTTCCACCGCGTGAAATAAAGCATCGAGATGACCCGTCAGATTAATGAAGCTGCAGCGCGGGAATGTCAGCTCGCGGCTGTCTCTTCCTTTGAATCCTTCGCCGGCTCACCCTTGGTCCGCACGCCCGAGATCATCTGGCGCATCTGACGAATACGGACACCGTCGGAGATTTCCACCTCGATCTGGTCGTCATCGACAACCTTGGTCACCTTGCCGACAAGGCCGCCGTTGGTCACGACGGTGTCGCCGCGGCGGATGTTCTTCACCAGTTCCTGATGATCCTTCAGCTTCTTTTGCTGCGGCTTCAGAATCAGGAAGTACATGATGACGAAAATCAGCGCGAACGGCAGCAACGACATCAGCATGCTGTTGGTATCACCGGCGCCGGCGGCTTGAGCAAAGGCAGGAGTAATGAACATACGAAAAGTCCTCGGGAAGGCGCCCGCCATGGGGCGAAACGCGTAGGCGCAAGGCCGTTTTGGCCGAATTTGCGCGGACTATAGCGGCAGGCCGCTCAATTGCAACGGGACCGGACATGTCGATTTGGCCATGCATTTGTGGCGCTTGCGGGCGTCCGCCGGCCTCGCTATGGGTGCCTCCAAGGGGTGCTGATTCATGTCCAAAAAAGCCAGTAAAAAGGCCTCCGGGGCCACCACGAAGGCGCGTCCCGGCAAGGCCGTCAAAGCCGCGACAAAACGCCCTGCGGCAGCGGCCGACAGCGAGACCCGGGCCCGGATCGCACTCGCGCTCGAGAGTATCGCCGCAAACCTGAACGCATCAGCGGCGAAACCGTCGACCCCTGATTCCCTCAAAAATGCCGATGCCTTTGTCTGGCACCCCAGCGGCCATCTGGTGCCGGTTCCAAAGGTCAGCCGCGTTGACCTCGGACTGCTCAAGGGCATCGACCGGATGCGCGACATCCTGATCGAGAACACCGAGCGTTTCGCCACAGGCCTGCCCGCGAACAACGCCCTCCTCTGGGGCGCGCGCGGCATGGGCAAGTCGTCGCTGGTGAAAGCGGCGCATGCCAGCGTCAACGCCATGCCCAAGGTGCGCGGGCGGTTGAAGCTGATCGAAATTCATCGCGAGGACATCGAAAGCCTGCCGCTTCTGATGTCGCTGCTGCGCGACTCCGACTTCCATTTCATCGTGTTCTGCGACGACCTGTCGTTCGACGGCAACGACGCGTCGTACAAGTCGCTGAAGGCAGTCCTCGAAGGCGGCATCGAAGGCCGGCCGGACAACGTGATCCTGTACGCGACATCGAACCGCCGCCATCTGCTGGCGCGCGACATGATCGAAAACGAACGCTCGACATCCATTAATCCCGGCGAAGCCGTCGAGGAAAAGGTCTCGCTGTCGGACCGCTTCGGCCTGTGGCTCGGCTTCCACAAGTGCAGCCAGGACGAATACCTTGAGATGGTGCGCGGCTATTGCAAGCACTTCGGCGTCAAGATGCCCGACGATCAGTTAGAGCGCGAAGCGCTCGAATGGTCGACTACGCGCGGATCACGCTCGGGCCGTGTGGCCTGGCAGTTCACGCAGGAAATCGCGGGACGGATAGGCGTGCGGCTGAACGCGAAGGCGTAGCCGCTGCACAAGTCCGCTAGACCGATGCCAGGCGCGCCCGCTCTGGCCCTCCTGATGAGCTGGGCCAAGAGCCCGCCTCATCAACGATCAACCGGCCCAATTCAGCCGCGCATGGCATCTGGCCGCCCTGCTTCCGGATCAAGACGTAATTCGCTTTCGGCAAAGGCGGCAAACCGTCGTCACCGTCCAGGACCCTCATCCAGGGTTCGATCTCTTCCTGGGCGAAGATCGACACCGCCAGCCCCGCTTTCACTGCCGCCTTCAGACCATGCTGGTTCGCCGACGTGAAGCCGACGTGCCAATCGAGGCTAGAAGCCGTAAGTGCCTCGACAGCCATCGCACGAAGCGCGCACGGCGGCGGCGAGAGCGCGAATGGCAGCGATGAATCCTGCGGCCGTCTGAACGTGTCGGCTGCCGCCCAGACGAATTGGGTCTGACGAAGAACGGTTCCGCCCTTTGCGTCCGATCGGGTAATCGCCACCGCAAGATCGAGTTCGCCGGCATCGACCTTGGCCCGCAGGTCAAGGCAGACACTGACCGAAACCTCGAGCCTAACCGCAGGGTAGCTGCGAGCGAACCGGCCAAGCAGTTGCGGCAGCCTGTCACCGATAAAGTTCTCCGGAACGCCCAGACGGATGGCCCCCGACGCCGTGGAGGACTGAAAGCGGCGCGTCAGCGCATCCTGACCCTGCAAGATCTGCTCGGCGTGACGCAGAAAATCCTCGCCATCTTCGGTCAGGGTCAGCTTGCGCGTGGTTCGATACAGGAGCGGCCGCCCCACCTGCTCCTCCAGCCGCCGGATCTGATGGCTGACGGCGGACTGGGTCAGATGAAGCCGCTCGGCAGCGCGCGTGAACCCGCCGGTTTCGCAGACGGCAACAAAGGCGCGAAGCAATGTGGGCTCAAAGTCCATGCCCCACACATATGACCAATGAAACTGAAATCAACAAAATAAATTCATTTCCGTCATGAAATCATATCGCTCATATCCGTCACCCCGTAGCAGCGACGTCCGACTCGGGTTGAAAAGGAATTTGCATGAGCGTCTCGCCCTCGGCCAGAAATACTGCCGCACTGATCGGCGTCTGTCTGGCGTCACTGATGTTCGGCCTCGAAATATCGAGCGTCCCCGTCATCCTGCCGACCCTGGAAACGGCGCTGCCCGCAGACTTCAAAGACCTGCAGTGGATCATGAACGCCTACACGATCGCCTGCACCACCGTGCTGATGGCGACCGGCACCTTCGCTGACCGGTATGGCCGGAAGCGCGTTTTCACCACGGCCACGATCGCCTTTGGCGTCACGTCGCTGATGTGCGGGCTGGCGCAGAGCGCATCGGTGCTCATCGTCGCGCGGTTTCTGCAAGGTCTTGCCGGCGGCGCCATGTTCACCTGCTGCGTCGCGATCATCTCGCACCAGTACCAGGATGAGCGCGAGCGAGGGAGGGCCTTTACCACCTGGGCCATTATCAGTGGCATCGGCCTGGGATTCGGTCCGATCATCGGCAGCACAATCGCCGCTGTATCGAGCTGGCATTGGGTGTTCTTGATCCACGTCCCGCTGACGATACTGACCCTCATTCCGGCCTGCATCGGTATCGTGGAATCGCGAGATCCGCACGCCAGGAGACTCGATGGCTGGGGTATCGTGACGTTGACAATCGCCGTCTTCGGTCTGACCTACGTCATCACGCAAGGAGCAGACCTTGGCAGAACCAGTGCGATCGGGCTCGCTGCAATATCCCTCGCCAGCTTCGTGGCGTTCGTACTCGTCGAGCGCAACACGGCGCAACCGATGTTCGACTTCTCGGTGTTCCGGATCAGGAAATTCAGCGGCGCCATCATCGGCTGCATCGGCATGAACTTCTGCTATTGGCCGTTCATGATCTACCTGCCGATTTACTTCGAGGGTGGCCTTGGCCTCGACAGCAAGGCTGTCGGGTTCCTGCTCCTGGCCTATACAATTCCGTTTCTGATCCTGCCTCCTTTTTCAGACTATTTGCTCCGGCGTCACGGCGCTCGCATCGTGATCCCCTTGGGCATGGCCGTCATGGGTGCCGGCTTTATCGCCATGCGTCTCGGCAGCGGCATCGAACAGGCGAACTGGCTCACCGTGCTTCCCGGCGCGCTGCTGGCCGGGATCGGACTTGGCCTGACCAACACGTCAGTGACCAACACCACAACCGGTGCAGTCCCGAGCAACCGTGCGGGCATGGCGTCCGGGATCGACATCAGCGCACGATTGATCTCGCTCGCCATCAACATCGCGGTGATGGGGCTGATCCTGTTGGAGGCCATTCAGTGGTCCCTTCCAGACACGCTCTCCGCCGCGCTCGATGGCCAGCAGTTGCGGGCGCTGGCCTCGGCTATCGCCACTGGAAATCTCGGTTCGCTGCCGCAGACGTATCCGGCGCTATCCGTTCAGGATCCGTCCGGTGCCGCGGTTCACGCGGCGCTGGTCAAGGGCTTCGGCTGGGTGATGCTGTATGGCGGCATCGGCGCGTGGATTCTGGCCGCGATCAGCTTCCTGATCTTCGGTTTCGAGAAAGCCACGGCGAAATCGAACCTGGCCTGCGTCGCCGACGCAGCCGAATAGCCCGCTGAATAAAGATGAGAACGGTCTCCAAACAAAAATCCCCCGGCTTGCGCGCGGGGGATTTTCTAATATCGGCGTAAAATCTCAGGCGCCGTTCAGGAATTGAAGCGGGTCGACGGCTGAAGATCCCTTGCGAATCTCGAAGTGAAGCTGCGGCGACCCCACCTCCCCCGTCTGACCCGATTTGGCAATGATCTGGCCGCGCTTGATCGTATCCCCGCGCTTCACCATCAGTTCACTCGCGTGGGCATACGCGGTGACATAACCGTTGGAGTGCCGCACCAGGATCAGATTGCCATAACCTTTGAGTTCGCTGCCTGAATAGGCAACCACGCCGTCTTCTGCGGCTTTCACCGGCGTGCCTTCAGGAACGGCGACGTTGATGCCGTCGTTCTGCTTGCCGTTGGCCTTTGCACCGTACGCGGTGATAACGCGTCCACGCACCGGCCAGCGGAATGTCGGCAGGGCGTTGGTCGCATCAGCCGCCTTTACGGGTGACGCTTCAGGCAATTCGGCCGCAGGAGCTTCAGCGGCGACGCGTGCCTTCTGCTGAGGCTCCGCAGACGCAACCGTGACCGGCTTGACTGCTGGCGCAGGCGCTGCAGCCGCAGGCTTCGGCGCTTCAGCAACAACCTGCGGAGCAGGAGCCGCTGCAACCGCCTTGCCGCCCGGAATATTGATCTTGGTGCCGATCTTGAGCTGCGTCGTGACCGGAATGTTGTTCGCCGCAGCCAGCTGAGCAGGCGCGATGTTGTGACGGCGCGACAGGTTCATCAGCGTATCGCCGGACTTGACGACATGAACGCTGGCCGGAAGCCCTGCTGCGACCTTTGTGCCCGGTGCAGTCGACAGCGTGGGCGGATTGGCTTGCGCCACACGGCGCGGAATGACGAGTTGCTGGCCCGGCTGAAGGACACGAGGCCCGCCATAGCCGTTCGCTTTCAGGATTT
>Ga0233441_1000951_pt1 | contig 28840 bp, 19 predicted proteins | sample SI_123_September_4_FD_182781 | JGI IMG/M metagenome (GOLD analysis project Ga0233441, IMG submission 182781) | Seawater microbial communities from Saanich Inlet, British Columbia, Canada - SI_123_September2016_135_MG | ecosystem: Environmental > Aquatic > Marine > Inlet | place: Canada: British...
TCCATCAACTTGAGTTACACTTAATACTGTTTTTTCACTGTCGGCTGTTTCTATTGGTTCCAATGTTGGAGCATCAGTTGGAGCATCAGTTGGCTCATTAATTGAAGTGTCAATTACTTCATCTGTCGGAGCGTCAGTCGGTGCTGAAGTTGGAGCGTCAGTTGGTGCTGAAGTTGGAGTGTCAGTCGGTGCTGAAGTTGGAGCGTCAGTTGGTGCTGATGTCGGAGCATCAGTTGGTGCTGAAGTTGGAGCGTCAGTCGGTGCTGAAGTCGGAGCGTCAGTTGGTGCTGATGTCGGAGCATCAGTTGGTGCTGAAGTTGGAGCGTCAGTCGGAGCGTCAGTTGGAGCCGAAGTTGGTGTAACATCTTCTACCGCAGTTACGGTAACATTAAAACTTGATGTACTATTTTTATCGCCATCATTTACCGTCATAGTAATTTTAACAATTCCGTTTGCATCTGCTACAGTGGTAAGGTTAAAGTCAAGTGTTTGATTATTGTAAGTTGCTTGATTTATAAGGTTACTAAAGTTTGGAGAAACTATCATGATAGAACTATCATTAGAATCAATAGTGAGGTTTAAATCATCCCCTTCAATATCAGTAATATTAATATCATAACTTGTGGTTCCATTATCTTCGTTCATACTAATGTCATTGATAGTCTCAATTAAACTAGGGGTGTCATTAACGGCATCAATAGTAAGTGTAATACTTTGAGTATCAAAAAGTGAACTGTTATTTTCTTGGGTAGCATTAATATCAATTGTGACACTTCCTGCTTGGTTAGATAATCCATGAATAACAAGTTGCTCACCTGTTACTAAAACGGTAGCTTTACTAGTATCACTTGAAGTTGCGTTATACGTCACGGTATCGTTTTCAATATCAGTTGAAGTAAGGGTGATATTAAAATCACTAAAGTCTTCTAATACAGTACTTGGGTTTACAACAGCTGTTAATACGGGCGCATCATCTACAGAAGTCACGGTTAAAGTAAAGCTCTGTGTGACAACTTGGGTATTTGCAGTAACATTAACTTCTACGGTAATAGTTCCACTTGCATTAGAATTTGGTGTAATTTGAAGTGTATTGTTAACAATATTTACCGTGGCAACAGAAGTGTCTGATGATGTTGCTGTGTAGGTAATGGCATCGCCATCAACATCTGTTGCATTTAATGTAATATTTAAATCGTCAAAATCTTCTAAGCTATTTTGATTGGGAAGTGCTAAAAAAGTTGGTGCTTGGTTTACAGATTGTGGGTTAAGCGCGAGTCTGTTTCCAAACCGTGCTGAACTGACGTAACCCAAACTACTTTGCAGTGCAATACCATTTTGTAAATAAGCTCCATTTCCCACTACAAAGTTATCAGCTAAAAGCTGTGAACATAAAAGCGGTAAGAGTAAAATTTTTCGTCTCATTTTTTACTCCTTAACTGGAATTCCAGCCTCTTTAAGTGCTTCTAAAATGTTGTTCAGTTGTTTTTGTTGCGTGTTAATAACTTTTTGTTGCTCTTTAAGAGCTTCAATTAAAATAGGAGTTAATTGAATGTAATTGACGCTTAAATATCCATTGTTGTCTTCAGAAACAAGTTCAGGAAATACTTCTTGAATATTTTGAGCAATCACACCAATTTGTTTCTCTTGAGCGCGATATTCACTTCTCCAATTGTAGGTTACGCCATTAATTTTTAAAATATTTTGTAAGGCATTTTGAAGTGGCTCAATGTTAGTTTTTAAACGTTCATCTGAGTTTTGCGTTAAACTTCCTGAAAGAACGGCATTACCGTTGTCGTAAACTGAGAAAGCGTCAGCACGACTAATAGGACTTGAACCATTTCCAACTACAAAAAGAGCAGGATGGTCGCCGATATCTTTGACATTATTTTCGGTATTGTTTTGTCCAACTACAAACATGTTATCATGGTCTGCAAATGTGTAATATCCAAAAGCTGAAGAGTTGTCATTTTTAGCATGTGTATTTCGACCTGTCGCAATACTTTGTAAACCAGAAGCTATCGAATAACGACCAAATACTGTGGCATTTGTAACATTTGCTTCTGTTCCGTCTCCAAAAGCACTACTGTTTTCACCTGAAGCCTTTGAAGAGGTACCCAAAGAGAAAGAACTTGTCCCCGATGCTTTAGTAAAATAACCTATTGCTGTGCTATTTTCACCTGAAGCTAATGTTGAATTACCAAATGCTGTAGCATTTGTTGTATTTGCTTCAGTAGAATTCCCCCAGGACGTACTTTTACTTCCTGACGCGATAGTAGAAGATCCAAAAGCAAGACTAGCATATCCTGATGAAAGAGTGTCGTATCCAAATGCTAATGCAACATTACCTGAAGCATGAGCTCTGTTTCCAAAGGCAAGAGAAGAATAGCCAGATGCTTTTGTATCAACTCCAAATACTGTCGAATAAGTAGCAGAAGCATTAGAATCAAATCCAAAAGAAGTTGAATACTCACCAACAGCGATTGAATAGCCCCATGCACTACTATTATCGCCTGATGCATTGGATAATGATCCCCAAGATATACTTTGTTTGCCTTCTGATTTTGTTTTATATCCAAGTGCTGTAGAGTTTTTTCCACTAGCATTTGTTTCTTCTCCCCAAGCGTTAGCATAATTACTGTCATCAGATGTTGTATTAATAGAATGTAACTCTATTGGTAATGTTTGCCAACTCGCTGTCCCATTTTCATCACTAACTAAAACCTTGCCATTTGATGCACCTGAAGAGAGTTTAAAACTTGTAATATCAATTAATCCATTACTATCCTTAGTAACTAAAGTGTTTATATCTAAACCCGTTACACCATTCGCTGTTTCAGCTACTAATGCAGTAGTCGCGGTATCTGCAATTTTTGCAGTTAAGGCATAAGGGATTGATGAAAAACCTTGTGAACCTAAAAGTGTATAGCTAACACCATCAGTAAGATTATAATCAGTAGAAATTTGTAAAGAGTAAGTATCGTTACTCCAGTTAATATCTGAAAATTGTGTTGTGTTTCCAATTTTAAGATTAAAAATTGCATTTGATGAAGTGGTAACAGACTCATTGGTATCTGTAAATACAACTACATCACTACTATTTATAACTTCAAACTTCACTGCGATGTTAGTATTTGAAACTTTATTTCCAATACTATCAATAGCTAAACCTTGAAAATCAAGGTGATTTGGTACTGCTGCTAAAAGACAACTACTTAAAATTAAAGACAGAGAAGTAATTTTTTTCATTAAAAATTCCTAAAATAAAAATTATCAACTTAATATACTAAGTTGATAAAAGAACTCTAGCATAATAAACTTTCACAACTTATTGTATTAAGGTATAAATGAGAGATTGTGATGAACTTCCTGATGATTTTATGAAAGAAATACATAAAAAAGTAGGTGCCAATGTACAAAAAATTAGAAAAGAGAAGAATATATCACAATTGAAATTATCTTATGCGATGGGATATAAATCGGTAAGTACAATTTCTTGTGCTGAAATTTATCATAATAAAATTCATTTTAATGTTGAACATTTAGCGAAGATTGCCTATATTTTGGATGTTGATATTTGTGATTTTTTCTCTTGAGTATTTAGATAGATACAATATACTTTTTATGAAACAATCTAATACTTAGGAAGGTGGTTCCTTTAACGCTGAAAGCCTTACTCCTTCAATTAGGAGTAAGGCTTTTTTTTACTCTTTAATTACCTTTAGAACGTTCTAGTTCTGCTAAAGCAATGTAATAATCATAATAAGAAATGACGGTATTTGTTAATGATGTAATATAACTTTGACGCGCTTCTTGAAGTTCAATGTAATCTGAAAGCCCATTTTCATAACGTTGTTGAGATTGAATAAACTTCTCTTTTGAGACCATACTAATTGACTCATTTAATACTAAAGCATCTTTAGATTTTTGCACATTAATATACGCTAAGTCTATCTCTTGTTTTACGTCTAAAAGTGTACTTCGTAACAATGAAGTGCTTTGCAAAAGAGCAATTTGAGATTGTTCCACTTTTGAAGATGTTGCACTTCCCTCATAAAAATTCCATTTCACATCAAAAGTAGCTTGCCACTGATTTTCAGGTAAGAAAGCTTGTAAATCATTATTTTGATGATTATAGTTTGCATTCATTTTAAATTCAGGATAATATCCTGCACTTGCACTTTTAATACTCTCTTCTTTACTTTTAATACCCATTTTTTGAGAAAGTACATCATGACGATTACTATAAGCAAATGTCTCTGACTCTAAAATTGACTCTGTTAAAGGCTCTAAATGTCTGCTTAACTCATAGATATTATCTAACTCTTCAACATAAAGTCCTGATAAATCTTTATCTTCTAACACACCAACAATAGTTTGAAGTTCAACTTTAGCTAAACGGGCATCATAAATTGAGTTTTGAACATCAAGCTGTGATTTTAAAAGAGATACTTTTCCATCACTAACATCAATTTTAGTTTTAATTCCTGCATTAAAATAACGCTCAGAACGAATAAGTTGCTGTTTATTAAGTTCAACATTTTTTTTGTGCACATTAATCAGTGCACTTTGTTGTAAAACACTATAATAAGCAACTTTTACATCTCTAATTTTATTACTAATAAGTTGTTGGTACTGAGAAAAACTTGCGTTACTATCAAACTCAGTAACCCCTATATTTCCCGTAGTTTTTCCAAAGTCATAAATAAGTTGTGAAGCACTAACTCCTGCATTACTTAATGATTTTGCACCACTGATTGAATTATTTTTCCCTGAAGCACCATTACTTCCTACTGATGCACTCACATCAATACGAGGTAAATAAAATGACCCCGCTACATCAATCTCTTTTTGAGAGATTTCATAGCTATTGAGACTAACATTAATATCGGGGCTGTTTTGTAAGGTCAACCTGACTAAATCTTTTAAATAAATTGTTTCGCTTGCCACTATTTGCGTGGCTAAAAGAGATAAACCTACTAATAACTTTTTCATTATATACTCTCTCTTCGTTCAATTTCATCTTCAACACTAACAAATTTTTCTCGCATTGATTCAAGTAAAACATACAAAACAGGAACTAAAAGAGTACTCACAAGTGTCGCTGCAAGCATCCCCCCTAAAAGTCCAACACCAATAGATTGTTGTGTAACTGAACCCGCACCCGTAGCAAAAGCTAGAGGGATAACACCAAATACAAAAGATAAAATAGTCATCATAATTGCTCTAAAACGTAACGTTCCTGCTTGAATGGCAGAATCAACTATTGAAGCGCCCCCCTCCCGTAACTCTTTTGCAAACTCCACAATTAAAATCGCATTTTTGGAGGCGAGTGCAATAAGTAGCACCAGTCCCACTTGCGCATAAACATTCAAAGGTAATCCTGCAAATTGCAATGCACCCATCGCACCAATCATAACAACCGGAACCGAAAGTAAAATCATTAAAGGCAATATCCATGATTCATATTGAGCCGCAAGTACTAAAAACACTACTAATGCAACAAATACAAAAACAATTACTTGACCATTTCCTGCTAATTTTTCTTGAAAACTCATCCCCGACCAATCATATCCATATGCACTTGGTAATACTCTGTCTGCAATCTCTTCCATTGCAGCCATCGCTTCACCTGAAGAGTGCCCCGGAGCCGCTGAACCATTAATTTGAATAGAGCGGTATAAATTGTAGTGTGCAATATTTTGAGGACCTAACTGCTCATTTACTTTTATAAGTGCCGACATAGGAACCATTTTACCTTCTTGATTTTTTACAAAAAGTTTATCAATATCACTTTTATCACTTCTAAACTCTTTTTCGGCTTGAATAAATACTTTAAAAACCTTACCAAATTTTGTAAAATCATTAATATAAAAAGATCCTAAATATGCCTGCATCGTTCCAAAAAGAGAAGCAATATCAACACCTAATGCATTTGCTTTTTTACGGTCAATTTCAATTTCATACATAGGATACTTAGGATTATACGTTGTAAATGCACGACCAATACGAGGATCGGCGTTAGCTTGTTTAATCACTTCTTGAGTGTAACTCATAAATGTATCCATGTCACCTGAAAGATAATCTTGAACTCTAAAGTCAAAACCACCAACACTCCCTAAACCTGAAATTCCAGGCATATTAAAAGCGGCAACATTAGCATCTGCAATATGTGCTGTACGCATAAATACTTGTTTAATAATACTATTTACGTCCATTCCTGCAGCAGTACGTTTATCCCAATGCTCCAATGTTAAAAACATCGTTCCCGCACTTCCATCCAGTGTTGATGTAATAACATTATAACCGTCAATAGCAATAACATCTGAAACGCCTGGAATCTTTGCAACAATCTGTTCCACTTCTTTACGAACATCTATTGTTCGTTCAATAGAACTTCCCGGCTTAAGGTTCATTGCAACCATCATAACACCTTTATCTTCAGCGGGTACAAAACCTGTTGGTGTAATTGAAAACATGTAATATATAGCACCTAATAAACCAAAAAAGAGTACTAACATTGCGTATCTCATTTTTACAAGAAATGTAATAAAAGTGGTATATTTTTGAGTTAACCACGTAAAGCCTACTTCAAAAAGTTGAAACCCTACAAATACTTTTTCATCTTTACCACGACGCTTTATAATAATCGCAGCAATTGCAGGAGAAAGGGTTAAGGCATTAAGTGAAGATACCATCACCGCAAAAGAGATAGTTAATGCAAATTGCCGATACAATGAACCGGTAATTCCAGGCATCATTGAAACAGGAATAAAAACAGCCACTAAAACAAGTGTAGTAGAAATAATTGGACCAATAAGTTCAATCATTGAGGCTTTAACCACTTGAGGCATAGTAAGTTCTGGTTTTTTGTACATAATTACTTCAACATTTTCAACCACTAAAATAACATCATCAACTACAATACCAATGGCAAGAATTAATCCAAATAGAGTTAAAAAATTAATCGAAAACCCTGGTGCTACATACATTGCTGCAAAAGCACCAATTAATGAAACCGGGATAGCAACTGCGGCAATTACCGTTGGTCGCCATGATTGTAAAAAGATATAAATAATAACCACAACCAGTAAAATAGCAATAAAAAGGTTACTTACTACATTATCAATAGCAACCTTTACATACTTCGTAGTATCGTAAGGTATTGCATAACTAATTCCATCAGGAAAACGACTTTCAACCTTTTCCATCACCTTACCTACTGCTTCACGAATTTCTAAAGCATTAGAACCAGGTAATTGATAAATTCCAACAAGACCTGTAGGATTTTGATTTAAAATGGCATTCCAATCATACTTTTCTGCACCCAATTCAACACGAGCAACATCACGAAGATAAACTAAAGAACCATCTTTTTTATGTTTAATTACAATCTCTTCAAACTCTTCAACATCTGTTAAGCGACCATCTGCTGTTAATACATACTCTATTTGTTGATCTTTATAGGTAGGTGCTGAACCAATTTTACCTACCGCGGCTTGTTTATTTTGTGATTTAACGGCATTAACAATATCATCAGGTGTGAGGCCTAAAGCATACACTCTATCGGGATTCAACCAAATACGCATAGAGTATTTTTTCTCACCCATATTTTCTGCTTTTCCCACACCTGGGATACGTTTTAACTCATCTAAAACATTAATATTTATGAAATTTGATAAAAAGGCATCATCAAATCGTTCATCCCCATTTATAGTTACCATACACACCATTGAGGGGGACTGTTTATCAACAATAACTCCACTTTGCTTTACTTCAGCAGGAAGTGACGACGTTGCCATAGATACTTTATTTTGAACATCAACAGCAGCAATATCTAAATCATAACCCGGTTCAAAATAAACCGTAATTTTAGATTGTCCTGTTGATGTACTTGATGAATCAATATAAATAGACCCTTGAACTCCATTTAATTTATCTTCTAATGGTCGTGTTACTGACTCTTCGACTGCGTAAGCATCCGCACCAGTGTAATTTGAGGTAACTACGACCGTAGGAGGAACAACATCAGGAAACTCTTGAATAGGGAGTACCGACATAGAAACTAGACCCCCAACAATAATTAGCAATGAGATAACCATTGCTAAAATAGGTCTTTTAATAAAAGTTACTGAAAACATCTATTTTTCCATTACTTTTGAAAACTTTGGAATCAGCTTATTATCATACATTACTTGCATAATTCCTTTAGTTTTACTCATATCTTTAGCGTCAATTAGACTTCCACTTTTCACTTTCATTAACCCTGAAATAATAACGCTATCGCCATCTTTAATATCACCCGATACTGCTGTATAGTAACGAGAACTTAGCGTTGTTTTAACACTCGTTCGACTTGCTTTATTATTAGCGTCTATAGTAAATACAAATTTTCCCATTTGATCTTCAAAAATAGCTTGAGGAGGCACCATAATAAACTCAAACTTATCCGTTAAAAAAAGATTAACATAAACAAAAGTACCTGGATAAACACTATGTTCTTTATTATCAATCGTTGCACGCATAGAAATTGTAGATGTCAAAGGATCAACACTATTATTTGAAAAGTCTACAAAACCGTTAAGTCTTTTTCTTTTTAATACGTCTTCTCCTTGACCACGAACTTCAATAAAAGCAGGCAGTTCTTTTGAAGAACGGAACTTATAAATTCTTTGTACATCCGCTTCACTTGGAGAAAAGTACGTATATATATTGTCAGTTTGCACCAAAGTGGTCAATAGTGTTGATTCTCCATAACCTACTAAGTTACCTACATCAACACGTCTAGCACTCACATGACCTGATACAGGAGATAAAATAATTGTGTAACTTAATTCCAACTCAGCATTTGAAATAGCAGCTTCATCTGCAGAGATTGAAGCAATTATTTCACCTAATTTTGCTTCATTTTGTTCTAAAGTTGCACGTGGAGCTAAACCATCTCGGACAAGAGGTTTATAACGTTCAACATCTGCTTTAGCTAATTTTAACGAGGCAATATTCTGCTCTTTTTTTGCCTTAGCAGATTGCAAATTACTTTTGTATTGAGATTGCTCAATTTGAAAAAGCTTATCCCCTTTTTTAACGTAAGCGCCATCTTTAAAAAAAATCTTCTCTAAACGACCTGAAACACGGGCTCGAACTTCCTGATCAGAACTTGCTTTTGTCATGCCCGTATACTCTAGCCAAATAGGATATTTCTCTTTTTTAACCGTAATAGATTCTACTTTAAGTGCAGGGACTTGTTTTTGAATTGTCTGTTTTGGTTTTTCAGAACATCCTGTCATTAGAAAAAAGGCAAACAATAGCGTTGGTATAATAGAAATATTTTTTATCATGATAATTCCTTGAAAGTCTGTAGTGTATATAACGAAAAAAGGGGAGATTCAAAACTTAATTTGAATCTCCCCTTTTAATCTTGTGCAGTTTATAATTTTTATTTATTATCTTTATGTGGGAGAACCATCATATTAAAATAACGTCCTTCAAAACGTGGTGGTTTTTCCATTACACCTAAATCTTCAACCATTGGCCAAACTTTAAGTAGAACTTCTTTACCTGCTTCAGGATGAGCCATCTCACGTCCACGTAAAAATACACGAAATTTTACATGTTTACCTTGTTCTAGAAATTCACGAGCATGTTTAACTTTGTAGTTAATATCATTATCAGCAATTTTAACAGAGAGTTTGATCTCTTTTACATCAATTTTAGTCTGATTTTTACGTTGTTCTTTCTTCTTTTTCTCTTCTTGATATTTAAACTTACCATAATCCATTACTTTAGCAACAGGTGGCTTTGCATTAGGAGCAATTAAAACTAAGTCTAAGCCTAATTCATTTGCTTTTTCCATTGCAACATCAAGAGAAACAACACCTAATGGCTCATCACCATCAACGTTACAACGTACTTCAGGAACTTTGATGTCGTCATTCATGATGACGCGATCTTTTTTACTACTCATATTGTTCATATTACTCAAAAATTTACCTCGTTTATTTTTTCTAAAATCATAGCTAAAAACTCTGATTCTGTTTTGTTATATTGTTCACGTGTACGGCGATCACGAACTGCAATAGTTCTATTTTCAACCTCTTCATCACCTAAAACAATAATCATAGGTACACGACCTTTTTCAGCGGTACGAACACGTTTGTTAAGACTCTCATTTTTACTGAATATTTCACTATCAGCACCAAGGTCAATTAATTTGTCTTGTAACTCTTTAGCATATGCATTATGAGTTTCAGCAATTGGAATAATTGCAACTTGTGTTGGAGCAACAAACATTGGAAATTCACCCGCATAATGTTCTGTTAATATACCAATAAAACGCTCAAATGAACCTAAAATTGCTCTATGAATCATAACAGGCTGTATTTTTTCGTTACTTTCTGCATTATATTCTAATTTAAAACGCTCTGGAAGATTAAAATCTAATTGAATCGTTCCACACTGCCACTCACGACCAATAGCATCAGTAATTTTAATATCTATTTTTGGACCGTAAAAAGCACCACCACCTTCATCAATTTCATAAGGAAGGTTATTAGTATCCATCGCTGATTTTAATGCATTTGTAGAAATGTCCCAAACTGCATCATCACCGACTGCTTTTTCAGGTTTTGTGGAAACCATCATTTTATAATTAAAATTAAAAGTACTCATAATTTTATCTACAAAATCAACGACTTCAATAATTTGCTCTTCAATTTGATCTGCACGACAAAAAATATGTGCATCATCTTGCGTAAATTCACGAACTCTAAACAGTCCATGAAGTGCACCTGTCATCTCATGACGATGAACAACACCATACTCAAAATATTTAATAGGTAAGTCTCTATACGAATGAAGTTCATCTTCATACACTTTAATATGACCAACACAGTTCATTGGCTTAACACCAAACTCAACATCATCAATCTGTGTGAAATACATGTTTTCACCGTAGTTTTGATAATGACCAGAAGTTTGCCATAAGTCAGAACGCAACATTTCAGGTCCACGGACAGGCTCATAACCACGTTTTCTATGGGCTTTATATAAAAGTGTTTCTAAACGTGAACGCAAACGCGCTCCATTTGGAAGCCAAATTGGAAAACCTGCACCTACTTCTTCTCTAAAAGTAAAAAGTTTCATCTCTTTACCAATTTTACGGTGATCACGTTTTTCAGCTTCAGCAAGCATGGTCATGTGCTCTTTCAATGTCTCTTTATCAGCAAAGGCAATTCCATAAATACGAGTTAACATCTCATTTTTAGAATCTCCCCCACGGTAAGCACCCGCTATTTTCAACAATTTAAAAAATCTAATATTTCTTACACTTGGAAGATGAGGACCACGACATAAATCTTCAAAATCACCTTGTTTATAAATAGAGACTTTAGAATCAGGGATACGTTTTAGTACATCTAATTTAAGTTCATCATTACCAAACTTTAATTTTGCTTCTTCCATAGAAATTTCATATTTCTCAATTTCAAATTTCTTTTTTGCAAGATTTATCATCTGCTTTTCTATTTTTTTGAGATCTGCTTCACCAATGTCTTCATCAATTTTAAAGTCATAGTAAAAACCTTCTTTAACAACAGGTCCAACAAAAAACTTTGCATTGGTATAAAGTGATTTAATAGCCTGTGCCATTAAATGTGCAGTAGAGTGACGTAAAACTTCTAAAGAATCATCTGAGTTATCAAGAAAAATTTCTTGTCCTTCAATCCCTAAAGCAGCAGCCGTTTGTAAATCTATAATTTCGTCATTGTGTTTAATGGCAATTGCATCCATAAATAAGCTATCCTATTGTAAATATAGTGTATATATCTATTTTGTAAAATTGCGCCATTTTATCTGAATTTTGCTTTAAAAGAAGTGATAGTAGTAATTTAAAAGTGTAAAAAGAGAAGTGCAAAAAGAGAATATTCACTCCATATGGAGTGAATAGATAGTTTTAAAAGTTTAAAACTATCCGTTACGTTTTTTCTGAATTTCTTCAGATACGTTACGTGGAACTTCTTCATAGTGATCGAATTCCATTGAATACGTTGCACGACCTTGAGTTGCAGAACGTAAATCAGTTGAATAACCGAACATTTCAGAAAGTGGAACAAATGCATCAACAATTTTGTTACCTGAACGATCACCCATATTGTTAACTTGACCACGACGACGGTTAAGGTCACCAATAACATCACCCATGTAATCTTCAGGAACTTCAACTTCAACTTTCATTAAAGGCTCTAAGATTGATGGACGTGCTTTACGACATGCTTCTTTGAAACCCATTGATGCAGCAAGTTTAAATGCCATCTCATTTGAATCAACATCATGGTAAGAACCATCATAAAGAACAACATCAACGTCTTCCATTGGGTAACCCGCAAGAACACCAGTTTTCATAGTTTCAGCACACCCTTTTTCAACTGCAGGAATAAATTCTTTTGGAATAGATCCCCCTTTAATATTGTTATGAAATACAAAACCTGTTCCAGCATCACCTGGCTTAACTGTAAGGTAAACATGACCAAATTGACCACGACCACCAGATTGTTTTGCATATTTGTATTCTTGGTTAACTTCATCTTTAATAGACTCACGGTAAGAAACTTGTGGAGCACCAACTTCAGCTTCTACTTTGAACTCACGTTTCATACGGTCTACAAGAATTTCAAGGTGAAGTTCTCCCATACCAGAGATAATAGTTTGACCTGTTTCTTCATCTGTGTGAACACGGAAAGAAGGATCTTCTGCAGCAAGTTTTCCAAGAGCTAGACCCATTTTTTCTTGATCCGCTTTTGTTTTAGGCTCAACTGCAACAGAGATAACTGGTTCTGGGAAATCCATTCTTTCTAATACAACTTTATCTTCTGGTGAACATAAAGTATCTCCAGTAGTTGTTGATTTAAGACCAACAACTGCACCAATTTCACCAGCATAAATTGTTTTAACTTCTTCACGTTTGATAGCATGCATTTTCATGATACGACCGATACGCTCTTTTTTATCTTTTGTTGAATTGTGAACATAAGAACCTGAATCTAATGAACCACGGTAAACACGGATAAAAGTTAATTGACCAACAAATGGATCTGTCATAATTTTAAATGCTAATGAAGCGAATTCACCCTCATCAGTTGATTGTACTTCAACTTCTTGTTCTTCGTCTTCCATCATAGTACCAGAAATTGCTGGTGACTCAATTGGAGATGGTAAGTAATCAACTACAGCGTCAAGTAAAGTTTGAACACCTTTGTTTTTAAATGCAGTACCTGGAGTCATTGGAACAATTGCCATACCAATAGTTGCTGCTTTAATTGCTGCTTTGATTTCGTCTTGTGAAATTTCTTCACCTTCTAAGAAACGCTCAGCAAAATCTTCATTACCATCAACTTCTGAAAGAGTTTCCATCATTTTTTCACGGTACTCTTCAGAAATTTCTTGAAGTGATTCACGGATTTCTTGCTCACTATACGCAGAACCCATAGCCGCTTCAGTATCCCATACAACTTCTTTCATTTTAACTAAATCAACAACACCTTCAAATTCAGCTTCTGCGCCAATTGGAAGTTGAAAAGGCATTGGATTACCTTTTAAACGGTCTTTAATTTGTTTTTCTACTTCGTAGAAATCTGCACCTGTTCTGTCCATTTTGTTAACAAAAACAATTGAAGGAACTTTATAACGGTTACGTTGACGCCATACTGTTTCAGATTGTGGTTGAACTCCACCAACTGCACAAAATACAGAAACTGCACCATCAAGAACACGCATAGAACGCTCAACTTCAATAGTAAAATCAACGTGACCCGGAGTATCAATAATATTAATTTGTTTTCCAGCCCACTCACAAGTAGTTGCCGCTGAAGTAATTGTAATACCACGCTCTTGTTCTTGTTCCATCCAATCCATAGTTGCAGCACCATCATGCACTTCACCAATTTTATGCTCAACACCCGTATAAAATAAAATACGCTCTGTAGTTGTTGTTTTTCCTGCATCAATGTGCGCAGCAATTCCGATATTTCTTACATCATTTAAATTGTGACTTCTTGCCATATTTGTTACCTTAGTTTTTAGTTGTTTTAGAGTAAAACCTCTTTCATAAAAAAAGTCATATGTGTAAAAATGATTTCTTTACAAAAGAGGTCGGAGTAAAATAGTTTTAACCCAAGGGTTAAAACTAAAGTAGAAAAATCTTTCTGCTTACCAACGGTAATGAGCAAAAGCTTTATTAGCTTCAGCCATACGGTAAGTATCTTCTTTTTTCTTGAATGCAGAACCTTTATCAGTTGATGCATCCATAAGTTCATTTGCTAAACGCTCAGCCATAGTACGCTCGTTACGTTTACGAGACGCATCTACTAACCAACGAATTGCCAATGAAAGTTGACGAACTGGGCGTACTTCTACTGGAACTTGGTATGTAGCACCACCTACACGACGAGATTTAACTTCGATTACTGGCTTGATATTTTCAATCGCAGCATCAAAAGTTTCGATTCCCGTTTTTTCACCACGTGAAGAGATAATATCTAAAGCGTTATAGATAATCTTTTCAGCAGTTGATTTTTTTCCATCTAACATAATTTTGTTGATGAATTTTGTTAAAATTTTACTTCCATGAACTGGATCGGGCATGATCTCACGTACTGGGGCTCTTCTTCTTCTCATAATTTTCCTTCTTCAATTTGTTTTCAAATTTACTCAAAGTACATTGCGTACCCTGTGCTAGCTTGAACTAATTTAAAATTTAAAACCTAGTTTATTGGGCTTACTGCCGAAGTAAACTTAGTGTTAGCGTAGTTAAGTGGGCTTTTGCTCACTTAGCGTATACTATTTCTTAGGCTTTTTTGTTCCATATTTAGAACGTGCAACCATACGGTTTGCAACACCAGCTGTATCAAGTGCACCACGAACGATGTGATACTTAACACCAGGTAAATCTTTGATACGACCACCACGAACAAGAACGATAGAGTGTTCTTGAAGGTTATGACCCTCACCACCGATATATGAAATAACTTCAAAACCTGAAGTTAAACGAACTTTAGCAACTTTACGTAGTGCCGAGTTTGGTTTTTTTGGTGTTGTAGTATATACACGAGTACATACTCCACGACGTTGTGGACAATTTACTAGAGCTGGTGATTTAGATTTTTTAACCTGTTTCACACGCTCTTTACGAATCAATTGATTGATTGTAGGCATTGTTTTCTCCCTTTATTAAGTTTCCAGTAGAATTTTAGTTGAATATGCTCGAAAACATATACAGACTAATAGACTCGGAATTATATCTAAAATATTCTTATGGATAAATAATTTTTTAAATAGTAAGAAGGATAGAATAATTATTGGGAATTTTCATGTGTAAGAAGTTTGAATTATAAGAAATTGAATATTAAAAAGTTATTACAGAAACTCTATCATGATAACTTATCATGATAGAGTTGTAGGATAAGTATGACTAGCTTACTCTACTCAGAATCATCATTAAATAATATCTCTTCATCTTTGTATATACCTGTTCCAACTGGAATAGTACGACCAATAATAACATTCTCTTTAAGATCTGTTAAGTCATCCACTTTTGCAGACACTGCAGCTTCTGTCAATACTTTAGTAGTATCTTGGAATGATGCAGCAGAAATAATAGAATCAGCAGATACTGCCGCTCTAGTAATACCGACTAAGAAAGGTTCAGCAATAGCAGGTTCTCCGCCTAGACGTAAAATTTTCTTATTTTCTGCAATAAACTTAGGTTTAGAAATCAGATCACCAATAATAAATTTTGTATCTCCAGAATCAATTATTTTTACTTGACGTAACATTTGAGTGAAAATAACTTCAATATGTTTATCAGCAATATTTACCCCTTGACGACGGTAAACTTGTTGTACTTCAGAAACTAAATAGTTATAAAGTGCTTTTGTACCCATAATATTTAAAATTTCGTATGATGAAATAACACCATCAGTTAAACGCTCACCAGCATGTACAAATTCACCTTCATTAACAACGGGTAGTAAAGATTTATCTACAAAATACTCTTTAATCATTCCATTGTCTGATGAGATTACAATACGCACTTTACCACGTAACATTTTTCCAAAACTAACCACACCATCCATCTGTGCAATCATTGCAGAGGCTTTAGGTTTACGTGCTTCAAAAAGTTCAGATACACGAGGAAGACCCCCAGTAATATCAGAAGACTTTTGAAGTGCTTTAGGCGTTTTTGCTAAAACATCTGCAATTGAAACTTCTCCACCATTTTGAGCATAAACTGCTGTTTTTGGTTCAACCGCATAACGAATAATATTTCCATCTTTTGTTGCTAAAAGAATAGCAGGCTTGTATTCACCCGCAATATGTTCATTAATCATAAGACGTGTTTGACCTGTTAGTTCGTCAAATTGCTCAGACGCAGTAACACCAGGAATAATATCTTCAAATGTTACCGTACCATCAGCTTCAGAAATAGTAGGATTTGAATATGGATCCCACTCAGCAATAATAGTTGACTCTTCTGAAGAAGGTTTTGCTAGAATTGTCTCTTTTTCTACTAAAGTATCATCATCAACATTTACAATTGATCCCCGTGCGATATAGTGACGTACTGCTTCACGTTCATCAGCATCAACAACAACAGCAAAAAGACCTTTCTCTTTAACTTCATAACCAGTTTTAATATCTTCTTTACGCTCTAAATAATCGCCTTTTAATAAAAAGAATTTAACTTTACCATTTTCATTAGCTTTAATTTTTTGCGTTACCGGTTCACCATCTTTAACTTGAATTTCAGAAGCATAAGGGATACGATTTGGTGTATTCCATCCTTCTTGAATAGCTTCTACAATTGATTCATCTTCGACTACTTTACTACCTGATGTATATGGAAAATAATATTTACCATCAATTTTACCAGCGACACCCGCAAGTTCATTTGGTTTTGCAACATCATTTTTACGTAAACTATAACGAACAGTCTCTTTTGCACCTTTAATGCTAATTAACACTTCATCATGAATAGTTTCAATTTTAATTTCACCATCAAATGGTGCTTTAATCTTTGGCTCAACAAGTAAAATAGCAGAGTTACGACGATTAGCAACAATCTCTTTACCCTCTTTAGATGTAAATGTTTTCATATTGAAATAGCGAATAAATCCCTCTTTTTCAACAGTAATATTACGCTCTTGTTGTGTACTAGATGCCGTTCCACCAACGTGGAATGTTCTAAGAGTCAGCTGAGTACCTGGTTCACCAATTGATTGTGCAGCAATAATACCAACAGCTTCACCACGACGAACCATTTCACCTGTTCCAAGATTTAGACCATAACATAATGCACAAATACCTGCTGTAGATTTACATGTTGTTGGTGTTCTAATATTTGCTGATTTGATACCAGCTTCAACAATTTTTTCTGCTTTAATTTCATCAATTAAAGTACCTTCAGAATAAAGAATCTCATTAGTAATTGGGTCAATAGCATCTTCAGCCAAAACACGTCCATGAATACGATCTTCTAGTGGCTCAATCATCTCATTACCAATAGAAATATCAGTAATTTCAATTCCTTCGTGAGTTCCACAATCGTGTTCAACAACTTTAACATTTTGTGCAACATCAACAAGTTTACGTGTTAAATAACCCGCATTCGCTGTTTTAAGTGCTGTATCCGCAAGACCTTTACGAGCCCCATGGGTAGAGATAAAGTACTCAAGTACGTTTAGTCCCTCTTTAAAGTTAGAAATAATAGGTGTCTCAATAATATCACCACTTGGTTTTGCCATAAGACCACGCATACCAGCTAACTGACGAATTTGTGCCGCAGAACCACGAGCTCCAGAATCAGCCATCATATGAATAGAATTGAAACCATCTTTATCGTTTTCAACTAATTCCATCATTTGTGCCGCAACAGTATTATTAGTATCAGTCCATACGTCAATAATTTTATTGTAACGTTCTTGTTCCGTTAAAAGACCCGCTTCAAATTGCTTTTGAATCTCTTTGACTTTTGTTTTAGAATCCACAATTTTTGGATATTTAGCTTGAGGAATAATAACATCTGTAATAGAAATTGATACTCCTGCTTCAGTTGCATGTTTAAACCCTAAATCTTTTAAGTTATCTAAAAATGATGCTGTAATAGCAACTCCACCATATTTTTGAACATAATCAACAACAGTGTTAATACGTTTCTTTTTCATAATTTGATTCCATAGTTCAACAGGAACAAAATCAGGAAGAATAGCTTTTAATAAAAGACGACCCGCAGTAGTATGAATAATTCTTCCATCTACACGTGTACGAATTTTTGCATGCATATCCAATGCTTTATGCTCTAACGCAATAACCACTTCATTAACATTAGCAAATAGCTTATTACTACCTATAACACCATCTTTTTCAAGAGTAATATAATAGATACCAAGAACCATATCTTGAGATGGTGTAGCAATAGCTTTACCTGATGCTGGAAGTAAAATATTCATACTTGAAAGCATTAAAACTTTTGCTTCTGCAATAGCTTCAGCACCAAGTGGAATATGAACTGCCATCTGATCCCCATCGAAATCGGCATTAAATGCCGCACAAACTAGAGGGTGTAATTGAATTGCTTTACCATCAATTAAACGAGGGTGAAACGCTTGAATTGAAAGCTTATGTAGTGTTGGTGCACGATTTAGTAAAATAGGATATCCATCAACAATTTCACTTAAACATTCCCAAACTTGGTTTGTTTCTTCTTCAATCATTTTTTTAGCAGTTTTTACTGTAGTTGCATAACCTTTATCTTCAAGTTTAGCAATTAAATGAGGTTTAAATAGCTCAAGTGCCATTTTTTTAGGTAACCCACACTCATCCATACGTAAATATGGTCCAACAACAATTACCGAACGACCAGAAAAATCAACACGTTTTCCAAGAAGATTTTGACGGAAACGACCTTGCTTCCCTTTAATAATTTCACTTAATGATTTAAGTGGACGTTTATTAGCACCTTTTACAGCGTTAGCGCGACGACCATTATCAAATAGAGCATCTACTGATTCTTGTAACATACGCTTTTCATTACGTACAATAATTTCAGGAGCTTCAAGTTCAATTAAACGTTTTAAACGTTGATTACGGTTAATAACACGACGGTATAAATCATTTACATCAGATACTGCAAATTTTCCACCATCAAGTGAAACAAGAGGACGTAAATCAGGTGGAAGAACTGGAAGTGCCGTTAACATCATCCATGCTGGATTATTTCCAGAATTTAAAAATGATTCACATACTTTCATACGTTTAACAATTGTTTTACGTTTTGCTTCAGAATTTGTAGCAGCATACGCATCTTTTAAGTTAGAAAATAGATCAACTAAATCAATTTCATCTAAAAGATCACGGATAACACTTCCCCCCATTTCAGCTTCAAAACCTAATTCACCATAACGCTGAACTAAAGTTCTATACTGCTCTTCATTTAAAACATCATAACGTGTTACTGCAGTTTTTTGTTCTGCATCATAATACGCTTCACCACCAGTTTTAACAATATACGCTTCATAATAAAGTACACGTTCTAAATCTTTCATCTTCACACCAAGAAGTGTTCCAATACGAGATGGCAGAGAATTTACATACCAGATATGAGCAACAGGTGTTACTAAATCAATATGTCCCATACGTACACGACGTACTTTTTGTGATGTTACTTCAACGCCACATTTTTCACATACTACGCCTTTATAACGCATCTTTTTATATTTACCACAAAGACACTCATAATCACGTACTGGTCCAAAAATTTTCGCACAAAATAGACCATCACGTTCAGGTTTCAAAGTACGGTAATTAATAGTTTCTGGTTTTTTTACTTCACCAAAGCTCCATGAAAGAACTTTTTCTGGTGATGCTAATCTAAATTGTAATTTCTTGATGTCCGTAGGACGTTTATCTTCTCTAATATCAACTGGCACTAATTTACTCATCGTCTTCCACCTCGTCTAAAATCTCTACATCAAGAGCAAGTGATTGTAACTCTTTTGTTAATACAAAAAGAGTTTCAGGAATACCAGAAGCTGGTACACTTTCACCTTTTGTTAATGCTTTATAAGCACGTACACGACCATCAACATCATCTGATTTAATAGTTAACATCTCTTTAAGTACTGCAGAAGCACCATAAGCTTCAAGTGCCCATACTTCCATCTCTCCAAAACGCTGTCCACCAAATAAGGCTTTACCACCAACAGGTTGTTGTGTTACTAAAGAGTATGGTCCCGTTGAACGAGCATGCACTTTTTCATCAACCAAGTGATGCAGTTTAAGTACGTACATATAACCAACATTAACACGCTCTTTAATTTGCTCTCCTGTTTTACCATCAAATAAAACAGTTTTACCATCTTCATCCATTTTAGCTAATTCAAATAATTGATCAAATTCACCTTGGTCAACACCCTCAAAAATTGGAGTGGCAAACTTAACACCATTTGACCAATCACGTGCATAACGTAAAAGCTCTTTATTCGTAAGTCCATTAATAAATTCAACAGTATTCATCAACTTAGCAACACTACCAATAGCAATCATTTTTTCACGAAGTTGTTGGATAAATTCATCTTGTTTTGACTCAAATATATTTTCAATCTGAAGACCAAGTTCACGACCTGCCATTCCAAGATGCATTTCTAAAATTTGACCAATATTCATACGAGAAGGTACACCAAGTGGATTTAGACAAACATCTACTGAACGTCCATCTTCCATATATGGCATATCTACTTCAGGAACGATAATAGAAACAATACCTTTGTTTCCATGACGCCCTGCCATTTTATCACCCACTTTTAATTTACGTTTTGTAGCAATATAAACTTTCACATATTTAACAACACCATTTGGAAGGATGTCATCTTTTTCTAAAATTGAAAGTTTCTCTTCATGCTCATCACGGAATTTTTTCTTTTCACGTTGAAAACGATTTTTAGTTTGATTGTATTTGGCTTGAATATCATCAGTAAATGCTTTAACAATTGAATTCATTGCAAAACGGCTTACTTCTTCTAAGTCAGATGGATCAACTAAGTCACCTGCTTTGTACTCAACCCCATTAACTGCAACATCAGATTGCAGACCTACAGTTGAAAGTAAATCGGTAATACGAAGCATCTCTTCTTTATCAATCATTAATAAACGATCATAATGCTCACGTTCAAGTTCATCACGTTCTGCTTTTTCAATCTCTAAAGTACGAGGATCTTTGTCATAACCTTTTTTAGTAAATACTTTAATATCTACAACTACACCTTCCATAGATGGTGGACAATAAAGAGATTTATTGATAACGTGACCCGCTTTTTCACCAAAAATAGCACGTAATAAACGCTCTTCTGGAGTTGGCTTCACTTCACCTTTAGGAGAAACTTTACCTACTAAAATCATTCCACCCGTTACATGAGTTCCTACTCTAATAATACCTGACTCATCTAAATGAGAAAGTTCATCATCACGAACATTAGGAATATCACGAGTAATTTCTTCTGCACCATGTTTTAGTTCACGAGCTTCACACTCTTTTTCATAAACGTGTACTGAAGTAAATGAATCATTACGAATCATTTTTTCACTCATTACAATTGCATCTTCGTAGTTGTAACCATTCCATGGCATAAATGCAACCATCGCATTAATACCCAGTGCTAACTCTCCTTGATCCATATTTGGACCATCGGCAATTACTTGCCCTTTAGCTACCGCGTCACCAATTTTAATAATTGGTTTTTGTGAAAATGTCGTATTTTGATTGGTACGAAGATTTTTTTGTAATGGATAATAGTCAATAAATGATCCATCTTCATCTTCACCTTTTACATAAATATGTTTTGCATCAACTTTTTCAATAGTTCCTGCACGTTCAGCTTTAACACATTCCCAAGCATCACGAGCAACAAGTTTTTCAACACCTGTTCCTACCATTGGCGCTTGTGGTTTCAATAAAGGAACCGCTTGACGTTGCATATTTGATCCCATTAAAGCACGATTCGCATCATCATGTTCTAAGAAAGGAATTAACGAAGCAGCAACACCAACAACCATATGAGATGATAAATCTTTGTAATCACATTCTGTTGGTGATTTAAGAGTAATTTCACCATCTTGGCGTGTTTCAATTAAATCTTCAATAAATGTACCATCTTCATTTAAGATATTAGAAGCAGCAGCCATACGCTTACCCTCTTCTTGTGTTGCTGTTAGATAAATAACTTCATTAGTGACAACACCATCTTTCATAACATTATAGGGTGCTTCAATAAAACCATGCTCATTTACTTTAGAGTACGTTGCAAGTGTATTAATAAGACCAATATTTTGACCCTCTGGAGTTTCAATTGGACAGATACGACCATAGTGAGTAGGATGAACATCACGTACTTCAAAACCAGCACGTTCTTTTACAAGACCACCTTCACCAAGTGCAGATAAACGACGCTTATGTGTTACTTCAGACAATGGATTCGTTTGATCCATAAATTGTGAAAGTTGTCCACCTGAGAAAAATTCCATAATGGTAGAAGTAACCATTTTAGAATTAACTAAATCATGTGGCATTAATTCACTTGTAGGTCCACTCATTGTTGACAACTTATCTTTAATTGCTTTTTGCATCTTAATAAGACCGTTGTGTAATTCATTACCTAAAAGTTCACCAATAGAACGGATACGACGATTACCTAAGTGATCTCTATCATCAATATGACCTTGACCATTTTTTACACTAATAACATATTTAACCGTGTTAACAATATCTTCATTTGTAAGAACTGTCACATATTCAGGAATATTCATTCCTAATTTATGATTCATTTTCATACGACCGACTTTTGTTAAATCATAACGTTCTGGATCAAAAAATAGTTGTTTTACAAAAGCTTTTGCAGCATCTTTTGTAACAGGTTCACCTGGACGCATTACTTTATAAATACGAATAGCAGCTAAATCATTTTCGTCTTCAATATCTTCAGTTTGTTTAAGAAGTTTAAGTGAATCCGCATCAGCAATAAATGCATTAATAATAGATGCATCAACACCCTCTTCTAAATCATTTGCAATAACAAAAGAATCAGTACCACTTTCAGCAATTTTCTTTAATTTAACATCATCAAGTCCTGACATAGTGTCAAAAAGAATTTCTCCTGTTTCAGGATCAATAATTGACTCTGCTAAGTGTCTGTTTAAAAGTACATCGACAGGATATTGAACACGTTTAATTCCATCATCAATAAGTTTTTGTGCTTTTTTAGATGATAATCTTTTACCCGCTGCAACTAATAGTGTCCCATCTTCTGCAATTAAATCGTAATCTAAACGACCCGCAAATGCTGTTGCATCAAAATCCATCAAAAATAAATTATCTTTTAATACAATAGTTTGTAGAGGATAAAATAATTTTAAAATATCTTGTTTAGAGTATCCTAATGCACGGAACATAATAGTCACAGGTACTTTACGACGTTTATTGATTCTCATATACAAGATATCTTTTGGATCGTATTCAAAGTATAACCATGAACCACGATCAGGAATAATTTGACCTGTGTAAATTAATTTATTACCCGCTGTAGTAGACTCTTCTTCTTTAAAAATAACACCAGGAGAACGGTGAAGTTGATTTACAACAACACGCTCAACACCATTAATTACAAATGATGTTCTGTCTGTCATTAAAGGAATATCACGAATAAAAATCGACTGTTCTTTAATATCTTTTACACCAAGTTTTTCTTTAGTATTTTCATCTCTATCCCAAAGGATAAGACGTGTTTTCATACGAAGAGAAACTGCGTACGTTAAACCACGTTCCATACATTCACGAACAGTATACTTAGGTTTACCAACTTCTGAACCTTCATATTCTAACGTTAATCTATTTTGAGAATCAATAATAGGAAATACTGATTGAAATACTTTTTCAATTCCACTTTTAGAACGGTCTTTTTTATCCATCATTAAAAATGAATCATAAGAGCTTTGTTGCAATTGAAGTAAATTAGGAATATCTATTTGCTGAGGAGTTTTAGCAAAATCAACACGAAGGCGATTACCAGAGTGTAAGTTATTTAACATACGCTACCTTAATTAAATACGAGAAGATGATATAGAATTATATCATTAGGAGTTATTCAGGCGTCCCTGAAATGACAAGACCACAAGTAATAGATGTTAGTGGTTTTTTTAACGACAAAAGGGTTGTTAACACTTATGACAAAATCATAAATGTTAACAACCCAAATGGGTACTACAAAGAGAGTCTCTCTTTGTAGTAAAGTAAAAGAAATTACTTGATTTCTGCTACTGCACCAGCTTCTTCTAAAGCTTTTTTAGCTTCTTCAGCTGTATCTTTATCTACACCTTCTTTGATTGTAGATGGAAGACCTTCACATGCCTCTTTAGCTTCTTTAAGTCCAAGACCTGTAAGAGCACGAACTGCTTTAATTACACCGATTTTTTTAGCACCAACGTCAGTTAATACAACATCAAATTCAGTTTTTTCTTCAGCAGCAGCGCCACCAGCAGCAGCGCCACCAGCTACAGCAACAGGTTGTGCAGATACACCAAATTTTTCTTCAAATTCTTTAACAAGCTCAGAAAGCTCAAGTACTGATAAACCAGAAATAAATTCTAATACGTCTTCTTTAGTAACAGCCATAATATATGTCTCCATTGTTTTCATGTAGATAGTGTTAACACTATCTTACGTAACTTTTTATTATAAAACAAAAGTTATCGTGTTTGAATAAATATTCAAAATTGATGTCTTAATACATCCCATATATTCAAATTAAGTGCTAATTAAGCACTCTCTTCTTCTTTTTTAGCACGTAATGCTTCAAGTCCAATTGTAAAGTTAGCAACAGGTGCCATCCAAGTAGCAGCAAGCATACCAAGTAACTCTTCACGACCAGGAAGTTTAGCGAATGCTTCAACAGTAGCAACATCGCTAGCTTCGTTATCAACATATGCATTTTTAATTGTAAATGTTTCGTTTGCTTTTGCAAAGTCAGATACTACTTTAGAAGTAGCAACAGAATCTTCACCCCATACAAATATATTTGTATTAGTTAATTCAATTCCTTCTAATTCTGCATTTTTCAAAGAAATTGTTGCTAAGCTATTTTTAATAACTTGAACTTTTACTTCTTTTGCACGTGCAGACTTACGTAGTGCTTCAAGATCAGAAACAGTTAAACCTTTAAAATCAGACATTACAACACAGTTAGCTACTTTGAACTCTTCTGTAAGTGTATTGATAATTTCTTGTTTTTCATTTCTTGTCATTTTATCTCCTTTCCAGACAAACTTCAAAAGGGAAGTGTATAAAACACTATTAAGCTTTCACTCCATTTATCTTTAGTCCATAAGTTAAGAATTACTATAAATATTTATAGAAACCTTTTAATTAAAAAAATTTACATTATTTTTTAATTAAAAAGTTTTGCGAAGTATACTGAAAATAACTTAATATAAGATTTTAACTAGTGGAACAAGAGAGTAATTTTCACCAAGAGGTGAAAATTATTATTTAATATCTAAAAGTTCAGAAGCGTCAAGCTTAATTGAAGGACTCATAGTTAAAGATAGCACTGCGTTTTGGATGTAACGTCCTTTAGCAGAAGCTGGTTTTTGTTTATTAATAGAAACCATTAATGTATTTAAGTTTTCTTCAATTTGTTTAGCAGAAAAACTTACTTTTCCAATACCAGCATGAATATTACCCTTTTTATCAACACGGAATGCTACTTGACCACCCTTAACGTTTTTAACAGCAGTTGCAACGTCAGGTGTAACAGTACCAGTTTTAGGGTTAGGCATCATACCTTTTGGTCCTAAAATACGACCAATTTTACCTACTAGACCCATACAATCAGGAGCGGCAACAACGACATCAAAGTTGAAGATTCCCTCTTTAATTTGGTCTACTAAATCATCAGTACCAACAATATCTGCACCAGCGGCTTTAGCTTCATCAGCTTTAACACCTTTAGCGAATACTGCAACACGTACAGTTTTACCAGTTCCATTAGGGAGTACAACCGCACCACGAACCATTTGGTCAGCGTGACGAGGATCTACATTTAACTTAATTGCAACTTCAACAGTTTCGTCAAATTTTGCAGATTTAATATCAGATAAAAGAGCAGTTGCTGCCTCTACTGAATAATCTTTGTTTTCAATTTTTTCAATTAATTGCTTGTAACGTTTACTTGCCATTGATTTCTCCATTCAAAATCTTCCACATTGTTTTAAATCATTGTGGTTTATGATTAATAATTTAGCGAACTAAATTACTACTAATCTACGATTTCAATTCCCATTGAACGAGCAGAACCAGCAATAGTACTAGCTGCCATCTCTTCGTCATCAGTATTTAAATCTTCAATTTTCATTTTTACAACTTCCATAAGTTGTGCTTTAGTGATTTTACCAACTTTGTTTAAAAGAGGATTATCAGTACCTTTTTTAACTCCTGCTGCTTTCATAATAAGAGCAGATGCTGGTGGTTGCTTTGTGATAAAAGTGAAACTTCTATCAGAATAAACAGTAATAACAACTGGAACTTTAAATCCCATTTTGTCTTTTGTTTTTTCATTAAATGCTTTACAGAATTCCATGATGTTAACACCACGTTGTCCTAGTGCTGGACCTACTGGAGGTGCCGGGTTTGCTTTACCTGCTTCGATTTGAAGCTTGATATAATCCATGACTTTTTTTGCCATTGAATCTCCTTTACTTTTAGATTAAATTTTTATATTACTTTTTCAACTTGTGTATACGAAATATCCACTGGTGTAGCACGACCAAAAATAGATACATTTAACTTAAGAGTTCCATGTTCTAAGTCATACTCATCAACTACACCCGTGAAGTTTGCAAACGGACCTTCATTAATACGAACCATTTCACCAGCTTCAAAAAATATTTTTGGTTTTGGTGCAGCACGATTATTAACACGGTCTAGAATGACTTGAATATCTCTTTCACTTAATGGTGTTGGATGATTGTTCTCGCCAATAAACCCTGAAACCTTAGGGATTGATTGAATCATATGTTGAATTTCAACAGTTAAATCAATATTTGCAAAAACATATCCAGAGTATAATGAACGCTCTGTAATTTTCTTTTTACCTGATTTTACTTCAATTACATCTTCCGTTGGAACAATTACTTCTTGAATATTTTCTTGAAGAGAATTTTCAATAATCATATTTTCAATTGCAACTTTAACGCTTTTATCACTACCAAAAGTTTGGATAGAATACCATTCGTGTGCCATATAAACTCCCTACCCTAAAATTGCTGATAATGTTGAAGACATTAAAAGGTCAACTAATGCTAAAAATATTGCAATAAACGTAACAACCAAAAAAACGGCAAAAAATGCTTGTTTAACCTGAGGTTTAGTTGGGAAAATAACTTTTGAAAGTTCTAGTATTGCATTTTTATAGTGTTTTTTTATTGTGCTCATTTTAATCCTCTAAGATCAGTTGTAACCATTACCTATAAATAATGCTAAAAAGCATCATTAATAGAAAATGTGTGGCAGGCGAAGAGGGACTCGAACCCACAACCATCGGATTTGGAATCCGGCGCTCTACCATTGGAGCTATTCGCCTAAATATTTTAAAACGTGTTCAGTGATTGAGAAACCTCAATCACAAAAACATCATTATAATTTATATATTATAATTTTGCTTCTTTATGAACTGTGTGCTCACGACACCATTTACAGTACTTACGTACTGTAAATTTTTCTGTATGAGTCTTTTTATTTTTTGTTGTATGATAATTACGACGTGTACATTTCTCACAACCTAAATGTATTGATTCTCTCATAAGTTAATTACTTAAGAATTTTAGCTACAACACCAGCACCAACAGTTCTACCACCCTCACGGATTGCAAAACGAGTACCTTCTTCCATAGCAATTGGATAAATTAATTCAGCAGTAATACTTACATTGTCACCTGGCATAACCATTTCAGTACCTTCTGGTAGTGTAATAGCACCTGTAACATCAGTTGTACGTACATAAAACTGTGGACGGTAGTTAGAGAAGAATGGAGTATGACGACCACCCTCATCTTTACTTAATACATAGATCTCAGCAGTAAAAGTTGTATGTGGAGTAATAGTACCTGGCTTACATAGAACTTGTCCACGCTCAACATCATCTTTACCAATACCACGAACTAGAATACCACAGTTATCACCTGCTTCACCTTGATCCATTTCTTTACGGAACATTTCAACACCAGTTACAGTAGTAGACTGAGTATCTTTAATCCCAACGATTTCAACTGCTTCACCAACTTTAACAATACCACGTTCGATACGACCAGTAACAACTGTTCCACGACCTGAGATTGAAAAAACATCTTCAACTGGCATTAAAAAATCTTTGTCAGTTTCACGTTCTGGTTCAGGAATGTAAGCATCAACAGTTTTCATAAGTTCAATAATCTTAGCAGACCAATCACCTAAAGTTCCACTTTTTGCTTCTTCAAGAGCCATTGTTGCAGAACCTGCAGTAATTGGAGTATCATCACCTGGGAAATCATACATATCTAGTAATTCACGGATTTCCATTTCTACTAGTTCCATTAACTCTTCATCATCAACCATATCTTCTTTGTTCATGAAAACAACGATGTATGGTACACCAACTTGTTTTGAAAGAAGAATATGCTCACGAGTTTGTGGCATAGGACCATCAGCTGCAGAAACAACTAAAATAGCACCATCCATTTGCGCAGCACCAGTAATCATGTTTTTAACATA
>Ga0233441_1000978_pt1 | contig 28167 bp, 24 predicted proteins | sample SI_123_September_4_FD_182781 | JGI IMG/M metagenome (GOLD analysis project Ga0233441, IMG submission 182781) | Seawater microbial communities from Saanich Inlet, British Columbia, Canada - SI_123_September2016_135_MG | ecosystem: Environmental > Aquatic > Marine > Inlet | place: Canada: British...
TCACCAAAAGCAAACGTAAAGATAATATCCCCAATAAGGCTTAATATGACAAATGGAAGCGCACCAAGCAACGCCAAGATCTCAAACAGCTCTTCAACCTTATCTCCTGAAATAGGGCTGACATCCTTATTGTCTCGATGAAAAAACACTTCGCCAATAGAATTTCCAAGTAGACTCATAGGCATATTAAGTAAGCGCAATCCTAATGCGTAAAGTCCAACTACTGTTTGTGAAAAAAAATAGGCAAACATATAAATAGGAATATATTGAGTAATACGACTAAGTAAATCAATAAAAAGATTATATTGTGGAAACTGTTTGTAACGTCTGGCAATGTTTACAACCCCCCCCCATTCAGCACATTTTATTAGACCTAGAAGGCCATCATCTAGTACGCGCCTTCCAAGAAAGATAATATTAAATAAACTACCTACAACCCCAGCAATGATCAAATGAATTCCAAGCCCTCCAAATAAAAAACCAGCACCTAATATATAGCTATTAGTTCCCACAAAAAGCACTATATTAGCAACTGCTATATTTCCAAAGTGTCCGTTTTTTAAATTCCAATATCTTAGTATCATAAAAATACCATGCATGAAAATTATAACTGGGATCAGCCAAATGACTGGATCTAAGCCAAGATTTAAAATCTCTGTTTCATATAAATTTGTTATAAAAAATAAAATACAGGCGCTTGCTATACTAACAACAGAAGTGAATAATAAGGATAATGCAACTATGCTAGCAGTACTTTCATTATCCTTAGTAAGCATAATTGCTGTCTGGTAACCCATGCAAGAAAATAAAGCAATTGGCGCTACAATAGAGCCAAATAAAGCAAACTCACCAAAGGATTCCGGACTATACAATCTCACAATTATAGGCATTAACAAAATACTTAAAATTTGGGTAACCATAGGTCCTGATGCCATTTTCATGACACTAGAGAAAAACTTTTCAGATTTATTATCCATGACTACCTACAAAAAAAATAGACTGCATACTTCTAGTGATTTAATAATTTTACAACCTATTTAAAATACTTTTATTTACAAGCTTTTCAGCAACTTGCAATAATTTATCAAAATCAACATTTATGTCTTTAGCAATCTTTGACAATGGTAAATTGCCATCACAATAGAACAGCAGCCATAGTATTAAGTCTGTTTCTGAGTAACTACGGCCAGAATCAGAAAAAACTTGTTCACCACCAAAAACAGGATAGGCCCCGTGTTTCGATAACATTGTTTCACAATGAAATTCATGTGAACTATAAAAAATTTGCTTTTCAAGTATTATTATTGTCTCTAAATATAATGACAAAGAACTTTGAAGATTTTTACCTGTAACATATTTTAAATTATCAAGCGATGTATGATAATAATCATACTCATAATATTTACCACGAAAAATTGATGTCATGTTAATCTTAAACCCTAAAGAAGAGTATTGACGCTCATCACTACCCCTAATATCAAATGGATACGTTTTAAATCCTAGTCCAGAATTTTTAAATGCGTTCTCAACAAACTGATTAATGTAATGATTTTGATCGCGACTTTGCTTATAAGAAAAAATATCATCACCCCCACAAGTTGTAATAACAAATCCTGCGTCAATAGATTTCATTTTCTGCTCATTGTGAAAAGCATAGGCTATAGCGCCAATAGTTTCTGGGACCCATACTATCCTATAACTATAATAAGGTTTCATCTTTAATAGCTCTCTTGCCAAAAAAGCCGCCACAATAACTCCGCTTAAGCTGTCATTAGCCATAGAAGGATGACATATGTAAGAAGAAATCAAAAATTCTTTTTTAGAAAAACCTGGTACTAATAATTCTCCAATACTTAAAGAGCCATCCTTAAAACTAGAGTTAATATAAACCTCATATTCATCATATTCATCATTAAAGTATTTCTGGAAATCGTTATAACTTAAACAAAAGCCCCAATCCTTTTGATAATAGCTTGTTCGGTATGGGATAGCATCTGGCAAGCACTCCTTGTAATGTAGATGTTTTTTCAATTCCTTGAATTTTAAATTTTTACTTATAGGCACACTATAGCCAACAATATGTAAGTTTGAGTTTTTAAAATCAATTATTTTGTTACCTTGGCTATCTTTAACCCATGCCTCTTTAATATTCCATTCCTGTGGAATTTCCCAATCATAAACTTTTTTACTGGTTGGATATTCTTTCACCTTTAGTGGGATAATCTCCCTTAATATCTCTAGCGTTTCTCTATTACCATCACCAGTTATGCTGCGACAGATAGGAAGCAATCTCTCTAAGTATTCTTGCATTTCAATTGAATAATCTTTCATGGGTGATGCTTGCTTAAATACCTATAATGTATATACATTTTGCTCGATTAACTATTAGAAAAAATGCTAGAAAAATTGGTTTTTTCAAAAATATGACTATCAAATCCTTCAGGCACTATATTGATAATTTTCACCCCATTTTCAATAGCAAAATCATTTAAAGGTTGATATTTTAAAGAAAGATCTCCTTTTTTTGTATATCGTACAACTTCGAAAGAATCTGTATAATAATTTTTATAAATCTCAAGCCCTCTTTTTATAGCGAATTCTTCAGATAGCCTTCTGCGCTCGTTTTTTGATAATGACAATGGAAACATTGGCTTTTCCCAAGGAAACTGGAAAACCCCAAGATCATCCATTTCATCATAAAAATGGAACTCCAAAATAGGGCTATAAGTATAACCAAAGCCACATAAATACAACTCCTTAAACCCCATATATGTTGCTGCAGCAACCATAAACGCAAAAGCACCATCAAAATAATCAATTCTCTCAGTCAAATCGAATGACTTCTTATCAGCATCCTTGAAAGATCCACCAGGCTTAACATAAATTTTTTGTTTATCTTTAAAGAAATTACTTTTTTCAATATACAGCTTATTAAATGCACGAAGAAAAATAAGTGTCTCTTCAGATAGTGATGATTCATCAATGCCAAGATAAATATCATGTGGTTTTGCGTATATAAACCCAAAAAAACTTTGAATAATCGCATAAAAATTAGCGTTGAATATTGAAAAATCTTTGTGCATAAACATCAGATTACAAGCAAAAACGTATTCTTTGTTCAAAAAAAGTGGGTCAATCTCATCCAAAGAAACTCCAGTTCCTAGTAGAAAACATCGCTTATCATAAAATTTATTTTTTAACTTTGCATTATTCTTACTATCACCACCAATAACATCCTCAATCGCATACAGCATTGCCTTCACCAATTTCTTAAATGGCATATTTTGTGCAGAATTAACCAAACATCTATTTATTCCCATAGTTGATAAATTACTATTATTTATTTTTTTTAAAAATAACATTCATTGAATTACGCCAAAATGGAAATTTTACATTTTTTCCTAAAATTTTCATTATGAAATTTATATGATCTCTAAAGAAGCTTGAATATGGAGAGTCAAGATATGGATACTCTATATCAATAAATGTAAATCCAAAATTTTGCATTGCATTGACTAATGAACGATCAGAAGGTATATAAAAGTTCAAACTTGAATCCAAAAATGGCAAAGTATTCCATCTTTTATAATAAAAAGAATTTGCATTTGGGGTTGCGAGAAATACAACATATCCGCCTTTCCTTAATGCGTCAAATGATTTCTTCATATATAGAAAAGGTGTGTCAATATGTTGTATCGTCCCTCTAAAAACTATCACATCAAATCCTGATTTTTCAGTGAGTAAATTTTTTTTAAATGATATATTTTTTGTTTTTGCTATTTCAATAGCGTGTTCGGAAATCTCCATGCCAAATCTTGGACCTTGCCAATCAATCGCTTCGAAAAATTCACCGGTGGAACACCCTACATCCATCATACTTCCACAAGGAACATGTTTGCCAATAAATTCTTTTTCTGCAAGAAAGGCTAATTGACGTTTCACATCAGTACCATCTCTTTTTATAAAATAACTATTATCATATAAATGATTATTATTCACTGTCAATCTCCATTATTAAAATATATAAAAAATACAATCGCTAGTCAACTACACACATTCAGACTCTAACAATTAAATGTAACCATAACAACGCCCCTTAAGGTGGCTTTCTATTTTTTTTACAAGCTTTTCAGAAAGAACCTCTTGATGGGAAAATTCTTCAATAACTCTTTTGGCAACAACTTCTATTTCCGGTAAGGATGGCACTTCTGATCCAAAAATTTTCATAAAATTATCCGCACGAAGCATCGCTATATCTTTATCACATGGCGAAACATTTACATTGGTATTTTTCTGTTTTTCCACATAATTTTCAATCGACCAATCACAATTAATAAAGCCACTCAATCGTTCAAAAAATATTGCAGGATCTTTTAGAAGAGTTTCATATTTTAATACACAGATATTCTCTCTACCGAAAGTTTTGTAGTAAACTGAAAGCAGCTCATCATAGTAATAATCTGTAATAGAAAATGGATTTCTACGAAAGAAAACCAATGGTGTGCGCACCCAGTCGATACTATCCTCTAAGGAGCGCCAAAAGCCAAAGTTCTCTACAGAGTATTTATAAAACGACTTTAAATGCGAGATTGGATGCCTTAGAACAATAATAATTTTCGCGTCAGGAAACACTTTTTTTATTCTTTGAGCTTGACTCAGTGATACACCCCCAACACGACTAAAACTTTCTGACGAAATTAAATTTGGCTTTTTATTTGACAATTTTCCTCTTATCTCGGTAGATAATTGTTCAAAGTTATTTTCAAATGAAATCTCATCAAGATAGCTTAATTTAATCAACCAATCAGGGTAATTGCCCTTCCATTTTCCTAAGTAATTTACTTTTGAATTTTTCTGGAAAATTTCATTCTGAAGAAAGCTTGAGCCTGTCTTTGTTAAACCAATATGGATAAAAACCTCTTTCATAATCGTAATCCTTGTATACTTTATTAAAAATTTACCATTTGTACTTTACAGATTATTTCTAATAATTTTCAAAATTTTAGATACATTGTCAGTAAAGTCCCAACAATTCATTAGTCCGCTCATTTTACTCCTTCTATCGTAATCCTTGGTCAAATTACTGAACATTCTAAGTAGCTTAGATGGGCTACTGTATTCCTCCACACCAAAGGTAAGAAAGCCATTCGACTCCTTGGCAAACATGTGACACTCCTCGCGTATATTCTGTGGTATGACAATCGTTGGAACTCCTATAGTTGCAACTTCATACACTGTGCGTCCTCTAGCTGTAAATACCAAATCAGATTCGTATATATAACTTGCCAACTCTGTAATATCATCATTGATTGCAATATTCGTATATTTTTCTCCACTAAAATAATCTAGCGTCTTCACCTTTTCGTAACCCAAACCCAAGACTACTCTTATGAAAATATTATTTTTCAGGCAATAATCTGCAATAGAGGACAGGACAGTAAGTGTATGATTGCAAGCATCAACCCCACCAAAAGCAATTAGAATGGAATTGATATTTTTTGTTACCACCTTCTTTCCTATATATCGAAACTCACTTCTTAAACAAAAATATTCAGGCCCATTATAAACATGATTTGACTGTCCTTTGATTTTTGACTCATCGCAATACATGTCATTTATTACAGCATCAGCAAATACTGCCCCATCACCCATATCTTCAAAATTTATAACTTTCGACCCTACTCCTTTAATGTCTTTTATATAACTTTCAGATGTATTTAAAATATCATTAATTACCAAGTTCGGTCGCACATTTTTAATATATTTAAAAATATTCTCTACGTTAATGGATGTGTAGTGATGCTCCTTAATAATTTTATGTGCCAACTGGTCTTTCTTGCCACTTATAAAAATAATTTCATTATCAAGAATTCCATTAGCCAATAAAAGACACCTATAAACATGACTTAGACCAACCTTAACATTGCCAGAAACCACAAAAATAATAGTTTTTCTTTTCATTAGTGATTCGCAAATTGCCCAATCTTCATAAGTATCAATATCAATCTCTTCTCCATGATTTAACTTGAAAAGCTCCACTTCTTTTCCTATACGAGTATTTTTTGATAAAATTTTGCTTCTGCAAATAAGAAAGCCTCCAGTCTCTTTCAATGTTTTTGGAAGAAACTGCCTGTTTAGCCGTTTTTCATATAGTGGCACAAAAATGCCATGACGATCCTCCCACATTAGATGCGTATCATCTGTGGCAGATATAACGGTATCTAATTTTTTATATAGCATTAGAGTAATAGCCTCATCTAAACTTTCCTTTTTTAAGATTGGGGATGTTGTCTGCATAGTAATTACATAATCATAGACAAACTCTTTACTCATATATTTATAAGCATCAAATATCACAGGATCCAGTGTTATTTCATCTCCGCCAAGCTCCTCTGACCTCTTATAAGGTATGGCGCCAAATATTCTAGCATAAGCGAGAATTTCATCATCATCTGAAGAAACTACAACATCTGAATTAAATTTAGATGATAAAGCAGTTTTTATAGAATAGTACAATAAAGGATTGTCATTTAGCAGTCTAAGATTTTTTCTAGGTATTCCCTTTGAACCTCCACGAGCAGGTATAACAATTAATATTCTAATATTTTTCATAACTATTCCAAAATAAAAAATTCCTATTATCTAACAATGTATAAATATTTAAGTTGGCTGTATGATATGCGATAGGTTATTATTTTTAATAATATAACTTATGCCATTAATTAAGCCAATAATAAAAAAGAAATAGTGATATGGCACAATTTCAACAATACCATGCACCATCAAACCTATTAAGAGGGAGTTAGAAACTATTAACCATATTCGAAGATTAACGAAATAAAATGATTTATTTTTCTTTATTAAGCGAATCACTTGATGTGAGCGAAATATAGAATAAATAATGGAGGAAATAAAAAGAATGAACACTGGAATACCCCAATTAATAATAGTTTCTAAATAGAAACTATGAGTTGATTGTGGCTTTAAGCTTGTTCTCTCATAAGTAACTCCTTGAGCAAGGTATTCCATCCATCCACCTGGCCTTAAACCTACAATTGGCGAATGTTCTATGGCTTGAATTACCGAACCATAAATTACCCCCCTTCCTGACAAAGAAGCATTAGCCCCGCCTTCAATTCTTAATAAGACGGAGTCAAATAAACCCGATATGTAGACAATAGTAAAAATAATGAAAGGGATAGTCAAGACCTTTACAAGATTTGATAATTTAAAATTATATAGAAAAATTACACACAAAATTACAAAAGATGAGACGTATGCAGTACGTGACATTGTCATTATTATTGAAATGAGCAATAATAATAAAATTAAAAAATCTTGTTTATTTTTAACACCTGCAAATATATATGATGCGATAAATGCTAAAGGAAAAAGCAAAGAGCGGGCAAAACCATTTGCATCGGGCATTGTAAATCCTGTTAGTCTGTAGCCTTCAAAGCGAACCTCGGAATAGGCCTGTGAAATAAAGTCAAAATTCATCATAAACCTTATCATAGAAAGAAATAATAGAATGACAATTAGCTTCTTAATTAAACCGTAAATAACAAATAAATCAATATTGTATGAAAAACTTCTAGCAGTAACAAACATTGCAATAGGGGCAAAAATAAATGGAACAACAAAACTTAACATATGCGATTGGCGCGCATTACTCACAAATGCCTCTTCCGGTCCTGAAAAATCCATTGAAAGATAAGTTTCCAACGGTATAGGTAAATATACAATTACTGAACCAAATAACATCGAAAATATTAAAAATAATCCAATCTTATTGATCTTGACAGGGGTATTATTTTTATAAATTAATGAATGTGTGAAAAATACCAAGGTGGCAAATGAAAAATACACAGAACTCACAAGTATGCCAGTCTGCCCTATAGCAGAAGATGGAAAGGCAATTATAAAAAACAATAAGTATGGAATGTATCTTGATGATGAGATACGACTACAATAGCTAGAAAAGAAAATAATTCCAGTAACAATAATAATAAATTGAATGTTAAAACTAAAAGGTAAAATTCCAAATAAAATGATATTTATAACGTTCATCTCAATTGTCGCAATTTATTCCATATTAAACCAATAAACATCCCCAAACTTTTGTTTCGCGTTAGATATAGAAAGCCCTGTAAGTACCTACCTTTTCTTATTAATGCAACAACATGCTTCGCATGCTGCACCTTGAGGGCATATTTTGCCTCAGAAAGTGGCAAGTAGCGGGAAATTACACCCAACACTTCTTGAAAATTATCCGATAGCTGGGTGTGTGTAAGATTTGATGCATGAATCCGATAACTACAAATAGACTCACGTATCACTCGCACTTCACAACAATAAGCAAGTTTGACAAATAGATCAAAATCTTCGGCTTGTTTCAATTTCGGATCAATTCCACCAACTAACCAGTAAGTAGACCTCTTAACCATAGCTGACACCAATGGAATAAAATTCTGTTGCAACAGTTGCTCAAAGATATCCCCCTCCGGCAAAATATTTGTCAAGTTTTTCGATCTCAAACCTTTCATCACTCTTCCCCAATGAGTGCGCTCCGCACCTTTATTGACCAATATATCAGCCACCCCATAAATCAAGACTGCTTGTGGGTATAAAATTGTTTTCGAGATTTGCTTTTCTAACTTCTGTGGTGACCAAAGGTCATCACAATCCAGGAACGCACACCACTCCCCCTGAGATTTTTCTACGGCTAAATTGCGCGCCTGTCCAAGCGTTGTATGTTCTAATGCGTAAAAATATCTTATCCTCCTATCGTTATACGACCTAACTATCTCCTCACTTTTATCAGTAGATTGATTATCCCAAAAAATTATCTCCCATCTTTGATGAGTTTGGCCAATAACGCTATCTATCGCCTCTTTGAGAAATTCATCACTATTGTAACAATTCATTATAATTGATACAAGAATATCATTATCCTCCATAAAATTCTTTAATTTTTTCTATCACCACCCCTTGCTCTTCAACACTTAAATCATAGTGACAAGGTAGAGACAGGATATCTGCACAAACCTCTTCTGTAACAAATAGTTTATAATTAGTCTTGTATTTGCTCAACAAATGATTTGGCATGTAATGAACGCCGCACTCTATACTATTGCATGTTAAGAATTCTTTTAATTTATTTCTGTTCTTGGTTTTTATTACAAATATATGCGGTAGTATTTCATCAAAATTAAAATCCAAAAACTCAATTTCTTGAACATCTTTTAGCTCTTTAATATACGTTCTGGCAATTTGTTGCCTTTTACTTTTAAAGGAGTCGATTCTGTCAATTTGCACTATTCCAATAGCTGCCATAATGTTACTCATATGATATCTGTAACCCTGTCTATTAACATTAAAGCTCCAACTTCTTATGCCTGAGAATCTTTTATCTGTATCTTTCTCTACTCCTAACAATCTTCCATCTTGAGCCCTTTGTATGAAGCCTTGATCTGAAGATAGGATTGCACCCCCTTCTCCTGAGGTGATATTTTTAATACCATCAAAACTAAAACAAATAATATCTCCATGAGTACCAATTAACTCCCCTCTCCTTTTACTTCCAAATGCCTGTGCCGCATCTTCCACAACTCTTAATTTATACTTCTTGGCTAATTTATACACTTCATCCATATTAGAAGAATTACTCGCATAGTGCACTGGCATAATTACTCTCGATTTTTTTGAGATTTTTTTTTCTAAATCTGTTATGGAAATAAATAGTGTCGAAGGATTAATTTCACAGGCAATTGCTGTTGCTCCAATTGCGGATATAGCCTGAAAAGATGCCACATAAGTTAACGATGGCACCAAAACCTCATCACCTTTTTTTAAATCTAATGCACTTAATGCTAAATGTAACGCAGATGTCCCTGTGTTTACACACACGACCTCCATTGAAGTATTTAGGTAATCTTTAATTTTCTCTTCAAATAGTTTAACCTCTTCCCCCATTCCTAGAAATTCTTTATCAAGAACTCTTAGTACGGCTTCTTTTTCAATTTCTGAAATTGAGGCTTTTGAAAGTTTTATTTTATTCAATTTTTGTTCTTATCCAATAGATACCATTTTCTAAATTTCCGTATTCTATTTTTTTATATCCTCTAAAAGTTTTATATGGATCAAATCATTAACAGCTTATTCCATATAACTCATATTTGCAAAATCAAATTTTTCTAAAGCATTAGAAAAATAATCCATTTAGTCCGATGAAATTTCTCATTATTCTCACCCCCATGCATACTTTATATCGTCCAAATTTTTATTGTTAGACTCGTCTGGATCATGCTCAATACTAGCTAAATTTAAAAGCATGTTGTGCTTATCGACCCCGATAAAAGCCATCCACAAACCTGGTTTGACGGTCAATCTCTGATAATTATTTTTAGATAATCTGACATTAAAAAAACTTTTTAATATTTCATCATGTATCACAAACTCTATCTCACCTATAGGTACGGCCAAATTTAACGTCATCTTTGTATGTAACTTCCACCCTTTGATTTCACCTTGCATTACGGTGGAAAAATAGGCCTCACCAAATCCGTCAAAACCTTTGTCACTTTTCTTTATAACTTGATATATATCACCTTTTGGATTATAAATTTGTTTTAAAGGTGTTAAAACTACTCCGTCCAAGGTAGTCCTCTATTTTTTGCCAGACTTTCATATTCTAATATTTGCTGAATAGTCACATCTAGCATATTTTTATCATTATAAAATTTATAATACCAATCGCTTGTAAAGCGAATGGTGTCTTTATATTCCAAATTTGATTGCCATCCAAGATAGAAAAGCGCTTTGTCGCAATTTAATTTTAACAATCCAGCTTCATAAAATGGAATATTATCAGTAACTACAAATGCATCATTTACTTTTTCAAAATTCCAATATTTACTCAAATCTTCAAGTAGCCCTTTAACTGTACGATTTTGCTCTGCCCTGGGTCCAAAATTAAACCCTTCTCCAAGCAAAGTGTCACTTTCATAAAGCTCTTTACCTAAGTTTAGATATCCGCTAAGTGGCTCAAGCACATGCTGCCATGGCCTGGTAGCCTCTGGATTGCGTATCTCAACACTTTGCTTCCTGCTCCATGCTTCCATACAGTCTACGACTATTCTATCTTTTGCCCAATCACCTCCACCTATAACATTCCCAGCTCTTCCAATAGCTAATTTAATATTACAATTCTTAAGCTTAAAGAATGAATGAAAGTAAGATTTTATAATAAGCTCTGCAGCACCCTTGCTACCACTATATATATCTTTTCCGCCCATACTATCACCTTCTTTATACCCCCAAACCTGCTCAACATTTTCATATGCTTTATCACTAGTGATTATGATAGCCACACAATTATGATTCGATATTCTTAAAGCCTCTAATATGTTTGTTGTGCCAATTACATTTGAGCTTATAGTGCCTATTGGGTCAATATACGAAGTAGATACAATAGGTTGAGCCGCGAGATGAAATACAAACTCAGGCTGCTCATCTGACAATATCTCAATCATTCTATCTAAATTTCTAATATCGTCTTGATAATGAGTCACTCTACCTTTCAAGTCTAACTCTTCAAACATAGATGGAGTTGTAGGTATATCATTTGAAATACCTACAATATTTGCACCAAGTTTCAATAGCCAGGTAGTTATCCAGCTTCCTTTAAAACCTGTATGCCCTGTTACTAATACTTTTTTATCTTTGTATATATTATTAAACATTAGTTTCTCCAGGTTTTCCAAACTGCTTTGCCTTCAGTCCACATTTCATTTAGCTTTATTTTGTCTCTTAAAGTATCCATGGGCATCCAGAAATTATTATGTTTATATGTAAATATTTCACCCTCTTTCGCAAGATTTTTAAGTGGCTCTTGCTCAAAAACAGTGCTATCACCTTTATTGATATAGTCAAAAACTTTCGGTTCACACACAAAATATCCAGCATTAATCCAACTTCCATCACCTTTTGGTTTTTCCTTAAACTCTTTCACTTGGTTATTTTCATCTATATCCAAGGCGCCAAATCTACCATCAGGCTGGGCTGACGTCATAGTCATAGCTTTTCCATGTTCTTTATGAAACCTAACTAATTCCTTGATGTTTATATCAGCAACACCATCACCATAAGTAAGCATAAAAGTCTCGTCCCCTATATAATCTTGAGCTCTTTTAATCCTTCCACCTGTCATGCTGTGTAATCCGGTATCTAACAATGTTACTTTCCATGGTTCACTAGAGTTATTGTGAACCTCCATAGATCCATTAGATATATCAATAGTGACATCACTTTGATGTAAAAAATAGTTGGCAAAATATTCTTTTATGTAATACCCTTTATATCCAAGCAAAACAACAAATTCATTAAATCCATATTGTGAATATGTCTTCATAATATGCCACAATATTGGATAACCACCAATTTCCACCATGGGCTTGGGCTTAATGTCTGTTTCTTCACTAAGCCTAGTTCCAAAACCACCAGCTAATAACAACACTTTCATAATACTCTCTCCTTTGTAATAATATCTCCAGAATTCTTGAGCTCAACCAGCAACACTTTCAATCTTTCTGGGCTGATTAAATTATGTGTAGGTAAATTAAAAATATGATCACAAACGTACTCTGATACTACGTTTGAACCAACTTTATAATATATCTGATTAAAATCAGTTTGCCTGCCAGATGCTACTGTTTTGAACCATATTGAGAGATCTATATTTTTAGCAAACCTTGTCTCCCAATAATCCCTATTTTTAACCAAAAATCCATATCTGAGAAATACGTTTTCTTCATTATAAATATAATGATTTGTATATATTTTCAAAATTTCATTATAAAAATTTGCAATTTTTTTTCGGCTTTTAATATTATAATTTAGCCCAATAATTTGCGTCACACCAATACTTGCAAAAATATTTGATAGCTTGGAAGGGTATGGATAGTCTAAAATTTCAGCTTTATCTGTAATTTTTTCATCTAAAAAATACTTCATTATATTTAATTTCGTTAATATTGCATTAATGAACTTTCCCAGCCAATATAAATATGGATGCAATGTAATCAAATTCAGGATAAAAGTATAAAATATCTTTCTCGTGTACCTTTCGCCAACATACGGAACATCCGCATAATACTTTATAAATTTATCAACATATATTGCATTATTTACGCTTACAATTCCACCAAGTCCTGTATTTACAATCTTACTTCTATCAGTCGAAAAATATCCAAAATCCGCTATAGTCCCAGAATAATAACGATCTAATTTTGCGCCAAGAGAAAGTGCAGCATCTTCAACTACAATTAAATTATACTTCTTCGCCAAATCCATAATAGAAGAAATATCACACATCTGTCCAAAAGTATGTTGTGCATATAGTATTTTAGTATTTGGGGTTATTAGGCTTTCAATCTTTGATAAATTAATATTAAAATCATCCTTATTAATATCACAATATATTGGTTTGGCATCGCAATATAAGATGGCATTTGGAACAACTACACATGTAAAGGAAGGGATGATAACTTCATCCCCTTTTTTAACCCCTACTATTTTCAATATACTATAAAAACCCATTCTTCCGCTGGCAAATGTATATATATATTTAGATTTTAACTTGTCTTTTAAAATCCTCTCATATTCATTTATACAACTACCACTTACACTTGCACCATTTTTAAGAAGCCTAAATGCACTTGTAATTTCTTGTAAATTATTTGTTCCACAAAAAATATTCATCTTATAATGTGGATAAGAGGGAAGATACTCTAATATCTTTTTTATTTTATCTATGAAAATCAAAATTACCCCTTATTAACTCTGGAGTTACTTGAGATAAAAAATTATCTCTATAAAAAATTACATTGGATTTAAATTTATCTATATTATTTTTTTTAAAAGTCAACAGCTCATCATACACTACATCTATATCTTTATTATTGGCAAGATTCCAATTTTCCCCCTTTCCAGCTTCTGGCATGGGGTTTGTAGTAAATGAACTAAATGACTTAATGATTATTACTGACAACCCACTACAAGCAAACTCCATTACACTGCCAGACCCAGATGATATAACAACGCTATAGAAATTCAAATTTGGTTGTTTTTCTATAATCTTCCAACCTTCCTCCATCTTTTCAGTATATTTGTATTTTTTATGAACAAAATCTGGATGTATCTTAAAGTCTATCCGACATTTTTTGAGCATATGACTGCCTTTTAAAATCTTGATAATATTAAAAGCATCGCTTTGGACATATGGAAGCATGACAATGACACTATCTTTATGCTTATTTACACTATATTTTTCATGGTATATCTTTGAATACCTAAATGCTGGCCCAGCTTTGTAACTATATACACTCTTAGAAGGAATATAATAATCACCTGTTACTAAAATAGTGTCTGGTGCAATTCCTAATCTTTGGTCGCTCTCTGGAATGTATAAACAACTATATGTTGGAAACTTAAATAGAAATTGTGTCCCGTAGATTTTTAAATTATCACTGAAACTTCTCAAACCTTTATAAAAATTTTTATCGTAAACTTGGTATTCGCACCAAGAAATGACTTTTATGTTTTTACCTTTTATTTCTTTTGATAATCTTCTTCCAAACAAGTACCTAATATAAGGATAAAAATCAGTTCCAGATAATGAGTACATCAAATCACTCTTAAACATTTTATTTATTGGGCTATTTCCCTTTACACTCCCTCTTAACTTAAAAACCGCAAAAGGATAAAATAATATAAATTTGAACACCTTTTTTAAATCAGTAGGGGTTAATAAGAAAACATCTATAAAAGTTTTTGAACTATCATTTTTTACTGTTTTAATAAATTTTATGTATTTTAAAGGGTTCTTATGATTATAAAATTTAGGAGTTATACAATAATCTATACTATTGACTTCCATATAATTATACAAATCTAAAAAGTAATTGTCTTTTTTCATTACTCCCTCTGATAATTCCGAATCCCCATAAAAACTATCTATTAGAACCATGTTATTTGAAATATTCTCATTCTTATCATTATAAAATTTGGAATAAGCATATACAAATAGAAAAGATATAAATAGCAATATATTTTTAATATAAAAAAAAATAAAACTCATTAATAAGGAGTTATTTACAATTTTATTGTCAATAATATTGTGTAATAATTTTGTCTTTGTATATGGATTCTTGCTTAGGGTTGGGTTTGATAACATCCATACATCCTTATAAGCCACCCTATTAATTCCATCAAGAAAATCGGAATATTTTTTTATTTTATTCATCACTTTATAAATGCCAATAAATGTTATTGTATTATATAAGTAGCTTATTTTTTACTATCTGGCCCTTATATATTCTGAATTTCTCTTTATTTCAACATCAATAGATTGGCTAACATCTATAATTCCCTTATTTTTTTACAGCTATCATCCAATATGGAAAAGTTTATTATATTGAAATAAAATAGCTTGACATTAATAAGTTTAATCTGCTGTTTTCAGCCAGTATTTATGATGCTCCGAATCTTGAATAATCTTTTTCTCTCCGCCAACAATCTTTTCAGCATGGCGGATATCTGTAACAAAGCGATTAAAATCTCCATTTTCAAGATCAATTGCTACTTCATCAAAATGAGACCACGCTACATGACCAAGTTTGACATGCTTCTCAATCATAAGTGCACCTGCAGAGACTGCCATCATTGAACACAAACTTCCAACATCATGACTGGAGAAACCAGGAATAATTCTAGAATTATACTTACTCAAATTGTAATAATGGCGAACAATGCCAACCTGAGTATCTTCATTTGGCGTCGGATATGCTGAAGTACATTGCAATAAATAAAGATTACTTACATTTGAGAAATTACTAATAACAAACTCTTCAAAAGCCTCATCAGTATAACCCATTGAAATTACCACATCCTTCGTGAAATCCTTGGAAACTCCTCTCAGATAATCTTTGTGCTCAGAGATGGTTGACGGCAACTTAATTATTTTTGGATTAAACTCGAGAATAAATTCATAAGAGGGCATATCAAGAATAGAGGCAAACCAGTCAATACCAATTTTCTGACAGAAGCTATCTACCCAGTGAAATTGATCACGATTTAACTCGATTCCGTGACGGTAATCACGAAAAGTTTTTCCAAATGGAGAGTGATATGGTGCCTCTAGTTGTTCAGTCGAATAAAAAGATTCAACATCCCGTTTCTGCAACTTGATAAAATCTGCTCCTGCCTTTTTGGCAGCAATAATCATAGACTTGAGTCGATCCATGTCGCCAAAATGGTTGGTTGTGATTTCAGCAACAATCTTAACTATACTCTCCTGTAAAAGCGGTTTAGTAAATTTTAGATTAGTCTGTTGTAACACTGCCTTGTTATGACGTTCAGAAAATATCAAATTGAAAGTATTAACTGAATACACACTGTATTGCTTATTACCAACATGTTTGACATTAATCGACAAGCGTTTTTTTTCAGTAAGAAGCATCTCTAGCACCTGCTCCTGACTGCTAATTATACGCTCCTGGTAGTCAGGATCATTATGCTGGTTAGCAGAAGGAATCTTGCTTGTGAAGCCGTCTTTTCGACTAAAATCGAAACCCAACAGATAGACGTTTTTCTTGATTCCCTCTTGATGTGCAATCTCGTTAGCAATGCGTAATGCTGAAATAACCATCGCATGCTCGATATAAATTGTTTCAGAGAAGAAACGGTTAATCAAAAAATTAACTGATTCTGGATTATTAGGAATATATTCAGCTGTCAATTGATTTACATCTTTAGGGAGAGCTTTGTCGGTAATGTAAAGCTTGCATTGTGGTCGTACATCATCAAAAGCATTAAGCACCCACTCATGGTGAAACACTGCGATATCGCCAGGGTAAATAATCTCAGAATCATTAGTATTGATTACAATACAGTCTTCAATCAATGATAAATCGACACCATCAATACTCGGACCCTTTCCAATAATCACTATGTCTTGGCCAATTTTATCACCAATCGCTTGCCTGATTTCCCGATACATTATCCTTCCAAATTAGATATACGAATCTTATACTTCTTAATTGGGAATAGTATTTGACCTACATAAGGCTCATCATCAACACTTACCGTACATCCATGCTCCAAAGCCAAATTAAGTCCGGGCAAAATATCCCAGCAGTTAACACCCTTGACATTCTCAAACACCAAAAATGCGCCACGAACTGCTGAAAGTGTATTATACATTGAGCAACCTATAATACGATATTCACAACCCACATCAGGTAAGCGAAGTATATCTTGCTTATTCAAAGAAGAAGATAAGCCAATAATACGCGATTCATATTTACGTATTGGCATACCTGTAATCTGTACATCGTCAAGTTCTGGCAAATATACACATGATTGTTGATGTAGTCCTAGTGTATAGATTGAAATTCCCACCCCCCATTCACGTAGGCCTGAGACAAAATTTTCAGTGCCATCAATAGGATCAAGTACAACATAAGAGCCATTGGCATCCCAATCACAATTACTAAATGGCGCCATCTCTTCAGAGATCAATTCATGCTCAACCATATGTGTACGGACATAGTCAAATACAATCGATTGCACTAGCAGGTCACCCTCACTGACGTAACTACCATCTTCTTTTTGTCTAATTTGATCTCTAAGATGCAAAACATCCTCTAATCTGTTTTTAATTATATCTACAATCTCACTACAAATATCCATTTATCATTCCTGGTGCATGCTCTATAAGATTTTTAACCATCTCAAAATCAAAATTATCATCAATATCTATTCCACAAATAGAATTTGTCACTACTGGATATATATTACGTCCAAGAAAATCTCCACCCAGTTTACTCCCCTTAAAGCGAAACACGTCCGTACTAAATACTTTGTAGGAATCAATCATGGCCTGCCTCCGAATCATTGATTTTCCACTATCATGGAATTCTGGCAATAAAATATTGTTTTCAATTTTATATAAACGATTCTCCGCACGTACAACTGTTCTCGCAGCGGTTATAGTTGAGTTGAGCTTTAAAGCCTCAATACATAACTCTACATCATCTACACAACGAAAAACAAATGTTGGTCGTAACCATACAATTATGTCCGGCTCTTCAATATCAAACTCTGCAAATTTAGAACGGAGATCTTCAAGAATATGCTCTTCCATTGCTGCGTCTACTGCCGCATCAGCAGAACGTAAAAATGGCACCTCTGCGCCATTATTACGGGCAATTTCAGCATATTCATCACTGTCTGTCGAACAAAAAATCCGATCTACACTCGATAATCGCTTTGCAAATGAAATACTATAAGACAACAAGGGTTTTCCCAAAATTAGGCGTATATTTTTATTTGACAACCCTTTTGAACCAGAGCGAGCTGGAATAATTGCATATATTTTCATATTCTACCTTTAAATTTATTTTAAATTATATTTCTTTATCAAGTATTTTGGCTATAACATGCTTTGTATCACATTTTTTTGACGAATAGTATTCTATAATTTCATCATATCTCTGTCTTTTTTTGGAAATATAATCGATATTTTTAATCTTATTAGACATTTCATCGACACTGTTTACTAGAATAAACATCTTACTCATATCTTTTATAATATCCTCTGGTAAAGGAGTTGGAGCGCCATTAAAAAGAATAACACTTCTTTCATAATGAACCTCTCTATTTATAAAATCTGAAGAAAAATAATCGCTAATTATGTGTTTTGACTCTTCAATTAAAGTATGCATTGGCATAGATACATCAATTGTAATATTTGAATAGCTAGAAGCCAACTCCCAAAATGGAACATACACACCAGAAGTTATTACTAGTGGATGAACCCTAATCACTACAGTCTTGTCTTTAAGCTTCTTACCAAATAACTCTATAATGCTTTTATGTCTTTGATAAAGTTCATAGCCATCAAAATTATGCAAGGAATTCTCAAAATCTACATATTGTAAATTACCCAAATAATCGTGCCCTTGCGTAATATACAGGTAATCGTACTTTATTTTATTTGATTTTATCGTTTTTTGAAAATTTAAAGATCCAACACTATGCGCCTTATTAGCACCCATATCTTCAAAGACCTTTTTAGTATAATCATTGAAAACGAAATTAACATCTGAGGGCATAATCTCAGCATACTTCAACATTATATGCTTATACAAATAATTACCATGCTGATAGAAGAAAGCCTTACTTTTTAACGCACCTAAGTAATCATCAGTGCTTAATAGCCATGTTTTGAAAGCGGCACTTCTTTCTTGTGCCATTCTCTCTTTAAAGATATTCTCCACAAGAATTTTATAGAAAGACCCCGAAGTAAGTTGATCCAGAACACCTTTACTGCAAGCGCCCTTTATTTTTATTTTTGTTTCTTGCTTAGAGGAAGAGGAGAAAACAGAGTGTTTAAATATTAGCCAAACAAAATTTTCCCAATCATAATAGATTTGTATATTTAATAATTTACCAACTAATCTGGCGACAATTCTTTTTAATGAAATGTTTTTAAACTTATTGGAAAACTTAATTGATCTTTGATCAACGATTTTTGGAACTAAAATCCATTTAATATTGATATTATTCAGAGTGCTTAGAATGCTTGTATTATTTGTTAAGTCGTACTCTATATTTTTTATATCAGTTATATAAACGATGTTGGATATACTTAACAATCCTAAAATATATTTAATAGTTCTCTCATATTCAATATATGAAACATATTTTATTAAGTCTACCAACAGACCTTTATATTCTCTTGTAAGGCTTTTTTCAATCAAATTAATATTAGATAAAACTCTATCTCTAAACACCTCTGTTGATACATAAGAATGCAATGTTTTATATTCTAGATTCAAATTATCTAGCATATAAAATGAACATGGAGTTAATGCAATAATTTGTTTATTCTTATGCTGTTTTATCTCACCTGCAAAAGTGTCTATAGAGGACATATGTTTTACATCCACTATAATTATTTCACCCTTTATATGCATCCTAATGTAATTGTTTTTGGATTGTTACACTTAACCCTGCCATTTGAAAAATAATCAACAGTATTATCATTGTACAAATGATAAAAGTTAATCACTTAAACATATTCCAGTGCAAAACTGTGTCTTCATCAATATCATTAGACGCCTCTTTCCCAATTAAATCATCAATAGATCGCGGACTTATGCCGTGCGCAGGCCTCTTAAAAGTTAGATCACTTTCTTCAATAGTCTTGCCTTGTGGTATAAGCTTGTTAGCCACTAAACTCCTTCTAGCATTTAGTCTAGCTATAGCTTCACTCTCTAACGCCCTAACTTGAAACTGCCCTAATATGATAAAAGTTTTTTCTAGATTTCTCCTATATAATTTAAGGTCATCAATATCCATAGCATGATAATGATCATTTCCGGTAAGCGTCTTATCATGAGTAAAGTGCTTCTCTATAATAATTGCTCCCAGCATTGTTGCCATCTCACATACTTTCATGTCACTTGGCAATGTATGGTCAGAATATCCAATAATCTTATCAGGAAATTTAGCTTTTAAATCAAGTATCATACCCAAATTTGCATTCTCATCTAGCGTAGGATAGTTAAGAACACAATGTAAAAGAGCTAAAGGATTTCCAAATATTTCTATCCAGCCAACTGCCTCTTGTATCTCGTGCAAACTACATGCACCTGTCGAAAGAATGATTGGCTTGTTAAACTTGCAAATATATTCTATAAATGGTTTGTTTGTTATATCTGATGATGAAATTTTATAAACATCCATCATACTGTCTAAAAAGTCAGCAGACTCTAGATCAAATGGTGTGCTCATAAATTCTATATCAAGCGTATCACAATACACTTTTAACTCTTTCATTTCATCTATCCAAAAACTATCATGTTTTTTAAATAACTTATACTGCGAAGTGGTAGGCTCTTTTTCAGTATCCCAATATGCTGGAGAATCCTTTGAAGCTAATGTTTCTGCCTTATAACTTTGAAACTTAACCGCATCAGCGCCACCTTCTTTAGCTTCACTAATAAGCCTTTTTGCAACTTCCATACTGCCTTCATAATTTACACCAATCTCTGCTATGATATATGGCTGATAAATCTTGTTAGCATGTGTATTAATTGTATTAAATAATTCTAGTAATTTCATTTAAATCTCTCTATTTTTTATAACATTATTTGCCACATGAACAATCTCAGCAGCACTCATATTAATTCTATACTCTTTTTCCAACAAGGACTTATAATCGCTCATAGTGTCAATATCGAACTTTAATTTAGGATAAGAAATTTCTTCTAATGGATCAAAAGTTTTAATAGAATATTCTGATGAATGCTCCCACATATAATTAAATAAGTGCTCTCTATGATTCGTTGTTTTCGCCTTTTTGTTGATAACCTTTAAAAGACCTATTGAACAAATCTCTGCACCCAGCCCATCAGGGTATTTGTTTTCTTTAGGAATATGATTGTATGCATAATCACAATTACCCTTTCTAAAGAAATCTATTAATCTATCAATTTCACTGGCACAAATTAGTGGATTATCGGCACAGATACGTACAATCTCAGTAGCTGAATTTAACCTTGCAACCTTGTAATAACGATCAACAAGATTGCTTTCACTACCTCTAAAAACCTCTGCACCAATAGATTCTAGGTACCAAGCAAGCACGTGATTATCTTCTGTATCTGGTAAAGCAAAAATTATTTGATCAACTTTCTTTGACATTTTTACTCGTTTATATACCCATTCACAAATTGGGTGCCCGTGCAAATACAGAAGCATTTTATTAGGTAGTCTCGATGCTCCCATCCTTGCCTGTATTATAGCAACTACTTTATTATTTTTTACACTCTGTATTGTCATTTAAGGTAAACAAGATAGTATCGCTTTTAAAACCTTTTCTTTATTTTTACAGAAACTATATCCGGAAATATTTCTATAAAGTAGATTTCTATAATCACTATCATGAACTAATTTATTGAAAATGTTTCTAATATCAATAAAAGTATTGCTATTTATAACGCCAAAATTCACAAAACCTCTTTCATGATGAGAAAAATCATGAGTAGCTTCTCTTTCATGATGAGAAATAATAATAGATGGGATATTCATTTCTGCCAACTCATATACCGTCCGGCCATTTGAAGATATGGCTATTTGAGTTTTAGCCATAATTTCTGATACAGATGAAGTGGCATAATGCAAGATGACGTTCTTATTTTCACATTCTGATAGGTGCACCCTTAACTCATCCAAGAATAAATACCCAGCGCCGCAAATAATATTAATTTTTATACTGTCAACTTGGCAAATATCGTCAATAGATTTTAATGTTTTTAATGTCAAATTATTCTGATCTGTGCCCCCAAACATAATTAACACTTCTTTAACATTATTATTAAATAAATTTGGCTTAGCATCATAAAACTCATCCCTAAGTATTAAATATTTATGGCCCCAGTAATAATTACTACCTTTGTTTTTGGGCGTCTCATATAGATCATTAAACACCATATCTGCATACTTTGAACCGCTACCTAAATCTTCAAAGTTTACGACTAACATCCCTTTCTCTTTAAGTTTTAATATAAATTCATCCGTTGTATTAAGAACATCATTAATAACTATGTCCGGATTTATGTCTAAAATTGTCTTCTCTATATCGCTTGAAACAATAACTTTATAATCCATAGAGGCAATCTTTTTTACAGCCAATTCGTACTTTTCATCACATACAAATATTACTTCATGATCTGTAATATCGTGCGCAAGAGATAATGAATGATATATATGCCCCATGCCAATCTCAACACTTCCAAACACATGGAAAACTATTCTCCTTCTTTGAAGAATTTTTTCACATACCCACCAACTTTGATAATTTTTAATCTCTATTGAATGCTCATTTGGAATAATAAATGGCACCCGAGTAAAATTACCCCCCTTAATCGAATATTTGTCAAAAATATAAAATACACCTATCTCTTCGCACAAATTCTGAAACTCTATTTTTTTTAATTTATTATCATCTATTAAATAAACGCTCCGTTCTTCTTGCTTAACAGAAACAAGTAAACTATTATTTAATTTCAAAAACTTTGAATAAGCGGACTTTAAAGTATCAACTCCTAAAAGGGGTGTATTAGCTCTATATAGAATTATATGTTTTTGACTAAATTCTTTAATTCTATCAACAACCTCTTGCACTATATTTTCAGAATCTAAAGATAGACTCTCATCTTTTTTGTAGTTAATATTATTCCTCTTTGCAATTAAAGAGATTTCGTCTGAATCTGTTATGATTAATATTTTCCCTCTATCAGAGGTTAATTCTAATACTGTATTAATAGCTCTTTGTATAAGCGTAATGCCATCCATTTTTTTAACTAATTGATCAGGAATTACTGCTCTCTTCTTAATTGCAGGTATGACAATAAGCACATTATCCATTTATTGTAGTTTCTCCAATGTTTTTTTTGTAGATTCTAATAAATACTGAAAATCATCATCTGTCATCATGTGATGGAACGGGAACGAAATCATGCTATCAAAGAAATGATTGGTATTCGGGCAATTAGAACTACCTAGACCAGATTTCTGATAGAAATCATAACGATAAAGTGGGTAATATTGAACAACACACTGAACCTTCTCTTCTTCTGCCATCATCTTTATAAACTGGTCACGTTTGCTACTGTTCATTTGAGCAACCAAAAGATGATAATTGTGTCTTTTGCTATCTTCTCGGTGGAACTTGAGTTCTGGATAATCTACAAGTGAATCAATAAAAATCAGCGCCCTTTGTCGCTTCTCTTTGTTTACTTGATCTACTCGATCGAGCAACTTGGACCCAAGGGCACATTCCACTTCTCCAAGGCAATAATTATTTGGCCAAAGAGGCTTTCCGTTTAACTCGGGCAAGTCAACATTACCCATAGCTGGCTTCCAATAAGACTCCCTTTCATAATCAAAAACACAATGCCCATTATGGCGCAACATTGGAATAATTTCTGAGATTCTATCATCCTTGACAGTTAGCATCCCTCCTTCGCCCAAAGTAGTAATATTCTTATGCGAATGAAAAGAAAAAACCCCAAAGTCACCAAAAGTTCCTGCCATTTTTCCATTAATTTCAACTCCTAATGCTTGTGCAGTATCCTCTATTACTAGTAAATCATTTTCTTTGGCTAATCTCATAATAGAAGGCATATCTATACCATAGCCATATAAGTGAACAGCTACAATCGCTTTAGTTTGATCTGAAATACATTTTTCAATAGTTTCTGCTGTGACAACTTTCGTATCTAGATCAATATCAGCCCATACTATTTTCGCCCCTTTTTTAAGAAAAGGATATGCAGATGCAGTAAAGGTGTGGCCTGGAATAATTACCTCGTCACCATTCTCAAACTGACAAAGTTGTGCTGCTAACTCCAAACCTGCTGTTGCGTTATTCAAAGCAAATGCATATTTTGCACCAATATATCGACAAAACTTCTCCTGAAAATCTTGTTGATGTCGCCCCTGAGTCAATGGTATTGCTGATTGCATTGTTGAAACAACACTATCAATTTCTTCCTGTGTATAGTTATGGGCACGGCCGCTAAATGGAATTTTATACTGCACGACTCTTTCCAAAAATTACAATAAATCTAGACTTGGTTAAATGTACACTTTCTAGCACTTCATAGTGCTTAGAGATTTCAGACTCCAGCTCTTCTGCGTCCTTTACAAATCCAATTGGATCTTCTGGTATGAAAAGACTAATCATCAGAAAACGTGCGCCCTTTGATGCAACTTGAATAAACTCTTTCCAATTGGAAAGGTAAGACAAGCACTCAGAAGTAAAAATAAGATCCACCCCTCCTGATTTTGAAAAACCCTCTAAAAAATCTCTAAATCCAATTGAATTATTAACATCAATTGAATTGAATTGAATGTCTGGAAATCTTGCTTTTGCTTGCTCAACTGCAGTATGGGAAATATCAAGACCTACAACCTGATTGTTTCTTTTTTTTAATAAGTGGGTTAATGCGCCCTTCCCAGACCCAATATCAACTATTGAATGAAAGTTATATACCTCTAAAATAGATAACGCAATTTTTCTATTAAGCTGCCGAGAATCTTCTTGATGCCAAGAATCAAAATTATCGCTTTGTTCTTTTTGGTACATCTCCTCAAAAGCACCAATAAACTCTCTTTTACCTGTGTTGAAAATATACTCATGATATTTAGACATAAATCATACTCCTTTGACAATTACAAAAATAGCTCATTGAACACAAACTAAGCAATGAAGAGCTAAACTGAATTATTAGCTAGAAATTTTTTTGCAAAAATATCTGCAATTAAAACAACTGAAGAATGTATATTGCTTGCTGCATATTTATCAAACACACTCGCATCACAAACATACAGTCCTTTAGTGTTGTACACTTCAAAATCGGAGTTTATCATACCATGCATACCACCAATCAAATGGTAGCCACTAAATACATTATTAATAATATAATTTTCAGGATTGCTAATCATCTCTTCTTCTTTCTCTATTTTTAAAATAAGTGAATTTAAAGGCTCCGATTTGAGTAGACTTAAACAAAATTTTAACGCTAATTTTAACAACTCAACATCTTTTTTTGATGACAAATACATAGGGTCTACGATATTATTAGCACCATCTAATTTAATTATTCCTTTAGATTTTGGGTTGATTGCTGTAATTGAAATTGAAAAACCTGGTTTACTACTACTGAACAACTTACCGTCACTTCCAGCCCTTCCTGTTTCACTAAACTGAACTATCTGGATTCTGGTGTCAATCACTCCATCTTTGTCTAAATCTAGATGAGCTGCAGTAGTTGCTCCTGTGCCCTTCATTAATGTAGATCTTCCAGAAAAATGCTTAAATACAAGCGATATTTTTTTAAAAAAACTATCCGAAATTTCATTTAATGAATCGATACTTTTACTGGTTAAGACGTTAATCCTTAGATTTGTATGATCTTGTATATTTCTTCCAATGTTAAGATTAATTAAAAAATCACCCGCTTTATTGGTTCTAGATTTTTCTCTCAACAAAAGATCACATGTACCAACTACTCCACCAGATAAAATAACATAATCTGAATGAAACTCTCTAAAGAGTGTCCTGACCCCAGTCACCTCTCCATCATCATTAAACAATATGCCTTCAACATTTTCATTAAGAACTTGTTTAAACCTTCTTTTAGCAATAAGAGTTAAAACCGATGTTCGAAAATACTTTTTTATAGTATTAAGAATTGGGCCGCAGGCCTCCTCATTAGAATAATTCATATCCCCAAAAGGGATGCCTTGTACCTTTAATGCCTCAATAAAAGCTGCATCTACATTATTTTGACAAGCCATCGACAAGCTAATTTTATTTTGATCTTTCGTCTTTAATGAGTACAAATTATTATAACTTTTTAATAAATCATTGTAGTTAGAATTAAATTCTTTTAATATTGAATTCCATTGCAGCTTACTTCCAAGCATATGAACGCAGCCATTCATAACAGAGGCGCCACCAAGTAAATTTGACTCAAAAAATGGAATACGTCGCCCGCTTGATAAGACATAGTCTCGTTTAGAAATGTATTTAGTTTTTTCGCTGTTAAACAATAGACCGATAAATAAAGGTATCTTATACCAAATTGGATATCTTTTATATTTGCTTTTCTCGATTACGGTAACATTAAAACAATCTTGAAGATTATTTGCGATTGTCAGTCCTGCAGTTCCCCCGCCTATAATTACAACTTTTTTTCTATTGTCTGTCATATATCTTTAATATTCTTTTTTAGCTTTACCTTTCTGATGACGTCTATTGCTTAATATTCATAATTGAATTATAGTCAAACTCCCATCTAACAACATTACTTCAAGAGACTTTATGTGATTTCTAGTGGATTCATGAAACACTGAACATAACTCACAAGAATTATTACCAATCACAACCTTTTGTTAACAATAAAACTATTCACAAGATACAATAAAATAATCATTCAGTAAACTCTTTTTATTGTAAGGATGTTGATAATTAAAAATTTTCGTATATCGAATTAACGAACAAGAGGACTCGTTAATTATGGCATGTGCAGCTCCAGTATCCCATTCCATTGTCGGACCTAATCTTGGATAAATATCAGCCTCACCTTCGGCAACTAGGCAAATCTTTAAAGAACTACCAATTGAGATTAATTCCTTTTCTTTTTGTGTATCTATCGCATCGATAAATGTTTGTGTCTCGTCAGACATATGTGATCGACTGGCGACTATTTTATAAGTATCGCGTTTATCTGCTGTCTTAAGAGGGAGTCTCTGCCCATCTTTGAAGGCGCCATCATCTTGCTTTGCCCAGTAGCATGCACCTAGTGCTGGAGCGTAGACTACACCAAGCACCGGTGTATTTTTATGAATAAGTGCTATATTAACGGTAAATTCACCGTTCTTCTTTACAAACTCTTTAGTGCCATCTAACGGATCAACCAGCCAAAAATATTCCCAATGCTTCCTATCCTTATAGGGAGTGTCATCACCTTCCTCAGATAGGATAGGAAGGTTAACTGGGAGTTGATTTAAGCCATTTTTGATAATATCATTAGCTTTTTTATCGGCCAATGTTAGTGGCGAGTTGTCTTGCTTATATCCAACTTCAAAATCTTGCTTATAGATCTGCATAATAGCATTGCCAGCTTCTTTAGCAATGGCCACAATATCCTGAATATTAATTTTATTAAGCATGGTTAGTTAATAATTTCCCTGCATTTCAGAAAGTCAAGCACCCTATCAACAGACCCTTCTAACGATTCACTCTCAGTATCAATAACCAGCTCTGGATTGCTAGGCGCTTCATAAGGAGAATCAATGCCTGTATAGTTCTTGATTTCTCCAGCGCGTGCAAGCTTATATAAACCTTTTACATCTCTTGACTCGCATACTTCTAGGCTAGCCTTACAATATATTTCGATAAAATCTTCTTGTGGTAACATTTGCCTAACAAGGTTACGGTCTTTTTTGAATGGGCTAATGAATGCAGTCATAGCAATAACGCCAGCCTCCATCATTAAATTGGCCGCTTCGCCAATTCTTCTAATATTC
>Ga0233441_1000993_pt1 | contig 27971 bp, 31 predicted proteins | sample SI_123_September_4_FD_182781 | JGI IMG/M metagenome (GOLD analysis project Ga0233441, IMG submission 182781) | Seawater microbial communities from Saanich Inlet, British Columbia, Canada - SI_123_September2016_135_MG | ecosystem: Environmental > Aquatic > Marine > Inlet | place: Canada: British...
TGCCAATAGGGCTGATACGGGGTTTTCTGGGCACAGAGAAAGCTTTATTAATTGCGTTATTGATTATGATTGTACAGAAAGATTGTAGCTTGTTATTATTTAATTTACACTGACCCCTTTATATTTACAATGAGATCTTATAGATCAGATTATATGCATTATTCCAACTGGTGTCAGGAATATAACTACGACCCTTTTAATATTCATGAAGATAAATTTGCAGACTATATTCTAGAAATGGGTGAGAGTCTTACTGTTGCAACAATCCAAAGACGAGTGGCCAGCCTTAGCAGTATATTCAATCTCACTAAAAGCACCAACCCCACAAAAGAACCCATGGTTATTCTAACCTTTAAAAAACTTAGAAGAAAGTTTGGAAAACCTCAAAAACAAGCAACACCTCTAACTTATGATATTCTAACCAAACTCAAAGGTGTTTGTTCTGACGATATTGCCGGTCTCAGAAACAAATTGCTTTTACAACTGGGTTATGAAACCATGCGCCGTCGCTCAGAAATTTGTCAATTTAAATTTGAAGACTTACAGCATCTCGGTAATCATAAGCATGCACTCCTACTGAGACACTCTAAAACTGATCAGTACAATCAAGGGAAAACAATTCCAATATCTAATGAGCTATCTGAGATGATTTCAAGCTGGTCACTAACAATTGATCAAGATAGTGGCCATATCCTTAGAAGTTTCAAACGAAATCTATCTACTAACCCTTCTCTTACACCTGCATCAATTAATCATATTTTAAAAAGTCTTCAAAAGAAAGCTGGCCTGAATCAAATTAGAGAACTGTCAGGCCACTCATTTAGAGTTGGTGCTGCACTTGACCTATTAGACAAGAACATTCCGCTTGAGAAAATTATGCTTAGAGGTGGTTGGAAATCAGAAACTAGTGCAATGAGATACCTTCAAAGCTGGAACGATAGCAATTAGTTGATTATTAATTGATTATAGAAAAGCTAACAACCGAATTTAATATTACTTATGTTTTGAATATCCATCTGGATTTTGTGACTGCCAACGCCAAGTATCTTCACACATCTCATCTAACCCATATTCAGCTTTCCAGCCAAGTTTCTCTGCTGCATAAACAGGATCAGCATAACAAGTAGCAATATCACCAGGTCGTCTATCCACTATTTGATATGGAACAGTCTTACCTGAAGCGTTCTCAAAAGCTTTAACCATCTCAAGTACGGAATATCCATTACCCGTGCCTAAATTAACTGTTAATACCTGCGGTCTATTTTCTAATGCTTGTAATGCCTTAACATGACCTTTAGCTAAATCTACCACATGTATATAATCACGCACACCCGTACCATCAAGTGTATCGTAATCACCGCCAAACACACTAAGTTTTTCTAATTTACCAGCGGCCACTTGTGAAATATACGGAATTAAGTTATTAGGAATGTCATTAGAATCTTCACCTATTAACCCGCTCTTATGTGCGCCAACTGGATTAAAATATCTTAGTAATGCAATATTCCAGCTATCGTCTGCCACAAATACATCTCGTAAGAACTCTTCAATCATTAACTTAGAGCGACCGTACGGATTGGTTACTGATAACGGAAAATCTTCCTTAATTGGCACCGTATGTGGATCACCATATACCGTAGCAGAGGAGCTAAACACAAACGCCTTACAATTAAAATCACGCATCACTTCAGCCAAAATAAACGTGCCACCTACATTGGTATCATAATACTCAATAGGTTTTTCTACCGACTCACCCACTGCCTTTAGGCCTGCAAAATGAATCACGCCATCAATTGAATATTGCTCAAATACTCGCATAAGCCTCGCCTTATCGCGCACATCCACTTTATGGAATGGAATATCGCTATCAGTCAATTCCTCTACACGCTTTAAAGACTCTAAAGAAGAATTACACAAATTATCAACCACTACCACCCCATAGCCCGCTTTAATAAGTTCAATGCAAGTATGTGAACCTATATATCCCGCACCGCCCGTGACTAAAATTTTCATATTAATTTACTGCCATTTCCATTACTCTAATAATCGCATCGCATGTTTGCTGTATCTCATCCTCAGTTAAAGTTGGATGCACTAAAAACATCAAAGAAGCTCCACCCAGCTCTTTAGCATTGGGTAATCGCTCTTTTGGTCTAAATCCAGTATTGTCGAATGCTTTTTCTAAATATACCTCAGAGCAAGATCCTGAATAGCATGGCACACCCAATACATTAATCTCTTTAATAATCCTGTCACGATTCCAATCATTTTTTAACGCTTTCGGCTTTACGAATACATAACATTTATAAGCAGCATGCTCTACATGATCTGGAATAGTAGGCACCCTCAACCCTTTGCATTGTTTGGCAGTATTCCAAATACTGCTAGCATTACTCAAACGCTTTTTATGCCAATCAGGCATTCTTTTCAACTGAATCCTGCCAATTGCAGCTTGCATTTCAGTCATACGCCAGTTGGTGCCAAATGATTCGTGCAGCCATCTGAATCCTTCAGGATGCTCTCGCTCATAAACGGCTTCATAACTTTTACCATGATCTTTATATGCCCACATCTTTCGCCACAAAGATTCATCATTAGTAGTTGCCATGCCACCCTCACCGCCTGTGGTCATTATCTTATCTTGACAAAAACTCCAGCAACCAATGTGTCCAATTGACCCAACAGGCTTGCCTTTGTATTTTGCCCCATGCGCTTGAGCACAATCCTCAATTACATACAAATCATGTTTATTAGCAATCGCCATTATTTCATCCATATCACACGGCCAACCAGCTAAATGTACGCAAACAATTGCTTTTGTTTTATTAGTGATAACAGAGTGAATGGTTTCAGGTGAAGTATTTTGAGATGATAAATCCACATCAGCAAATACAGGTGTCGCTCCAGAATTTACAATAGAAGAGATTGAAGCGATAAAAGTACGAGAGGTAACAACCACCTCGTCACCACTTCCTATATTTAGTGCTTTAAACGCAACATCTAGAGCCAACGTTCCATTGCCTAATGCAACTGCATATTTTGATTCGGACCAAGCTGAAAATTCTTTTTCAAATTTACGGCATTCACTGCCTGTCCAGTAATTGACCTTGTTAGAAAAAAGGGTTTCGCAAACCGCATTTGATTCTTCGACACTATAAGAAGGCCAGGATGAAAATAGACTTTTCATTGTGTCACCATAACAACAGCCATTGCAGTTTTACGACTATGCGACATACTTAAACTAATTCTTAAATTTAATTCTGAAAATTTTAAATCATTAATTACAAAAAAAGGACTTCCATCTTGCTCCCTTTCTACACTAACTAATCGAAGATCAACCTTATAAAATGAATTACAAGCTTTTAACAACGCTTCTTTTGCGCACCATCTTGCCGCATAATATGGAGCGGGGTTTTTATGAGACCTGCAATATTGATGCTCACCTTCTGAAAAAAAATTGTGCTGAGGTCCAGTTTCAAGCTCTGTTAGCATTTTCTCCCATCTGTCAATATCTTCACAATCAATACCTACATTAGAACCATTGTTTATAATAATATCCCCCACTACCGCTGATTATCCTTAATAAATTCATTTACATATACATTACCTTCACCTAAAGCAATAGAAAAAATATTTTCTTTGAAATGTTTAAATCCCAACTCTTTAAATGTATTTTTAACCAGAGCATTTTTCTTTGTAGGAATAAACTCCCCTGTTAATAATTTAATATTTTCACTTCTAGCATCACTCATTAGCTCAGCCATCATATATTTTTCCATTGTACGACCAAGAACCCTGCAGCTCATAAGGAATGTATCAATGTGCCAACTTTCTTCTAATTTCTTCACTATCATGATACCAATTAGCCCATTGTCGCCAAATTTATCTTTTAAATAAAAACACCTCGTCCAATAATCTAATGATTCGCTTATTGATTTAACCTGTTCCTCAGAATAACGGCGTGTAGTAAGATTAAACTGGTTAGTTTTATTAATTAATTGGGTTGCCCTAATAAGATTTGTGGGGTTGATCTCCGTGCTTACTGCCAACATTTCCAACCCTTCCAGAAAACTTTCCATAGTTTTATGTTTTCGCTCGTGTTTTTTTCGATCTAAATTTGATTTATAGCTCTCATGCCTTTTTACATCTTCTTTTGTTATATTGACTGACTCAAAATACATTCCGGAGCGTAATGCTGCTAACATTTCCCATGGTGTATCTCCACACTCAGGAACAATAACATCAGGCAGACTTGACCTAACCCATGAGCGTTCTATTGGATTATCATCTATGAACACAATACTATCCAATCCAAGAGATAATTCTTGAGCGATATCCTCTATATTGGAGGCCTTATCTTTCCAATTTGCTTTAAAAATTATAAAATCATCTAATTTAAGAATCATTGATTTATGCCTCTCAAAAGGCACTTGTGCATCTTTGAAATTATTCTTAGAGCAAATAGCAAGTAAAATTCCTCGATTTTTTAGATCTTTAGCATATTTTTGCAAGGCGATATAACCCTCTCCATTGGCTGTTGACGGATCAATATTAATTCCAGACAATCCGTCCTCGCCAATTATTCCACCCCATAATGTATTATCTAAATCTAGTATTAAAACCTTTGCAGAATATCCAAAAATAGAGCGAATATGGGCAGCAGTATTCATACCCAATAAAGGGAGTGCGTCAAACGACGGATACTGCCTACTCTGGCTCCAGTCTATATCAGAATCAAACTTATTGCCAATATTTAAGGCAATTCTATTCATATCACACAATGAAATACCTGTCCACATATTGTCCGCGATCAGTTGATTTATGGTATTAACTATTCGCGCCTGCCCCTCTTGGAGTGTATCATCGAGAAAGCCATTAGCAGAATATTGGGGTACATCAAAACCCAATTGAAGTATATGGCACGAACTAAGGTCTTGAAGCCTACTCCAAAGTTCTTGCAAACTATGCACAAATTCACGTGGGATGGTTTTATTTTCTAGGGGGGATAACCCTATATCTCGATGATTGAGAAGTAGCATTACCAAATCAGGGTTGAATGTATGCAACCCTGATTTGGAATCCATTATTTCTTGCTGAAAATTACCATAAACTCCTTCATATATATCCAAGCCTATTCCATCCTTAAAGCAACAGGCACGAAGAACTGGTACTAAAAATGACGTTGTCGAACTTCCAAGTATAGCAAGTTTGATAGTTTTTTTTACTTGGAGACTCTTGGATTCTAATATCTTATGTAATAATTTTTCACTTTTTGCATAAAAAGAATATCGAGGTGATAGCAATAATGCTCTCTTTAGATGTTCACCAGCCTCTATAAAATTTCCATTTCGAGCTAAAATTCTAGACAGAAATAAATAGAAAAATGGGTCAACTTTTGGCAAAGAATCAATAATAGATTCAACCACCTTTATTGCCTCTTCAGATTTACCCTCTTCTCGCATAATAAATTTTGCATATAAAAAACGTGGTAAAGGATATTTGGAAGCTGATAAGGTGTAAATCCAGTCGGTCCACTCCTCATCAGAATCTTCAGCTATAAATTCAATCAAGCTATCCATATATATAGCAACTTCAAAAATGAAATGCTCGCGATTGCTATCTAATAGATGTTGCAATGTATTAACTATATTATCATTACTATTGAATACATAATCCAATAAGGTCTTATTAATCATGAGTTACCTAAATTAACTAAATGTATTTATTAATTGACTCTTTGAAGTCACCTACAGAGCTTATAAAAGTAACCTCATCAAGTGAAAACCTTATATTCAAAAAATCTTCGACTGCCAAAACTAATTTAACGTGGGCAACTGAGTCCCACTCCATTACATTATCTTTGCTAGTTGAATCTGAAATAACCAATTCATCGTCATCAAAAACCTCTCTAAAGATGTTGCGTAACACTATGTCTAAATTCATACTATTCTTTCCTTATAAAATACTAATTACTCATTCCACGAACTATTCTGAGCATGTGTGGGACAGGATCATTATTATCAACCTCAAAAACACTTGCTGTTTGATCTGTGTCAAGTCTCGGAAGCCTGTCAAAAATAAATTCGGTTTTATTCTCTGTTATATTGAATGATCTACAAATAGATTCGGCTGCGGCTTTCGCAGCTGAATATTCAATCATGTCTGCAGGAGGGGTATCGACAGCCACAGAAGATGGATAATAAACCTTTTTCAGATTAGACCCAACGGCTTTACAATTATTTATTGCATTAACAAATCCAGTAACATAATAATCACAAAATTTATTAAAAAGTTCATTGTTAAACTCACCTCGAACCCCATCAAAGATAAACGGAGTTGCAAAGTAATATAAATGAGTAGGTGTCCAATTATTTTCAATACTTAAATTTCGTCCTTCTAATGGCGACATGACATCATAATTTATGCTGAAAATATTTCCGCCACCATTAGTAACATCTTTAACTATTGAGTTAGCATCTCTAGATCCGCGAAAATATGTAATTGCCACCTCCGCACCACCAGAGGCTAATAATTTTGCAGTAACCTCTCCTAAACCTCTAGAGCCTCCAATAATTAATGCGCGTTGATCAGAAAATTCTGACCGGGCTACTAATTTATGCATATCTGAATAACTTGGTTGCTGCTTATACGGTGGTCGATAAAAAACATAAAGCCTACCACTTGCAGAGGCGCTTAAGATATTTACTGTTATTCTTGAAAAACGCTCATCAAAATCTTCGACATCATAATTCATCTGCAAACAATTAGAAGCCGCGTTCTTAAATTTTAAGGCTAAACTGGAAAATATAGACTGCAGTCCTGGACACTGCATTCCAACAATTTTTGTAGTGGCTAATAATTCTGAAATTTGAATAGGTGAAAGAGAATTTACTATATAAGGAAAAAGTTTATTTGCCAAAACATAATCAACATTTAAATCAACATTACCTGATACTTTCAATATATCTGAAACAGCGACCTCTTTGCATTCGTCTTTTACCATTTTTGAATGAAAACGTATTTTTTCATGACTGTTAACTATCAAAAAAGAAGCTTTAATGCTTACAGCCTTCTTTCCAGAAATAAGAATGCTTATATAAAAACTGTCTTTAGTCTCGTCAACACATAAATACTGCACGGGTTGATTGATAACAATTGGAAGTAAAAATTCAATTTTCAATGATGTTAAGTTAACAATATAGCCATTTTTTTTGAGCCACACATCTATTGCCCAGAGCGCAGCATGAATTCCATGCACAGCTGGATCGCCATACAACAGCCTTCTGGCTATAATTGGATCTACATGTAGTGGATTAAAATCTCCAGATATTTCAGCAAAGGACATTTGATTTTCTAATGAAAAGGTGCGTATTGTCACAATTACCCTGTTATATATTAATTAATTTGCAGATAACCCGCCATCTACAACAATAGAGGACCCAGTAATCCAGCTTGAATCTGATGATACGAGAAATGCTATCGTATTGGAAACATCTTGTGGCTTCCCTAGCCCTAATAAATGACTTTTTTCAACGTCTGTCTTTTGCTCTGGTGTGAGAAATTTAAGCCATGCGTCACTCATTTGAGTCTCTACCACTCCAGCAATAATTACATTTACTCTAATATTTTTATTAGCTAACTCAATTGCAGCAACTCGTGCTGCAGAAATAAGGGCGCCTTTTGAAGCTGAATAAGCAGAAAATCCTGCAGTACCTCTAACAGCAGCAACAGATGACAGCCAAACAACACTCAATCCATCTACACTAACCGCCTTAGAGGCGGCTTTAGTCACATTTATTGCTGTAACAACATTTGCATTAAAGCTATCAATTAGATTCTTTGGCTCAGTGAAAAGAATCGGTCTCATTTCAAGCGAACCAGCGCAGCAAACACAGCCATAATAACCGCCATTTTCTTTGCCATATTTAGTAATCTCTTTAACTCTCTGCTCATCTAATGCATCAGCATCAATAATATAATGCCCCTCTCCTTCAAGTGTCAACAATGAGCTATTTAAACTGTGAATATTACGACCAACTCCGACAATTTTTGCCCCGTCTTTCGCAAATTGTTGAGCGGCTGACAGGCCAATTCCGGAACCCATGCCTAGCACAAGAATTAATTTATCTTTAAATCTTTTCATCATTACCCCTCTTTATCATTCTGATTAGGCATAACATCTACTAAACCTGGTACTGATGCGTCAATGTTATCAGGCCATTTTATAATAGAAACCCCCCATGAGAGGCCTGCACCAAATCCGCATAGAAGAGTTCTGCTCCCTGGTTTAATAACCCCCTCTCTCCATGCATGCGATAACAACGTCGGCAAAGAGGCGCCACTACTATTTCCTACCTTTTCTAAGAAATAAAATCGTTTTACTTCAGGCACTTTAAGCGAGTTATAAATTAAATCTACCATCATTTTATTTGCTTGATGCAATAAAACCATATCAATATCATCCATAACAAGCCCTGCTTTATTGATTGCCTCTTTTATAACCCCAGGCATCTTATATACTCCAAAATGAAATACTGAGGGTCCATCCATATACAGCTGCTCCATATTTCGAGTGCATCCATCCTTATCCGTCACCTCGACCTTAGTTTCATCACTACTAGGCAATCTTGATCCACCAGCAGGTACAAGTAAATGTTTAAATAATGAACCATCTGTTCCAGTCTCAATCAACTCAAATCCACCGTCATTAATATTAGATTTTTCCATTAAAACAGCTGCCGCTGCATCACCATGAAGTGTTACTAGGCCCCTATCCATAGGGTTTATCAATGTTGAAATCGCATCTCCATTTAAAACTAATGCACGTGTGGCAGTTCCGGCAACTATCATTGAGTGCGCAACTTGTAAAGAATGAATAAATGAACTGCATGCTTGATTAATATCAAAAGTACAGCACCTTTCTGAAAGTTTTAACTTTCCGTGTAGCACAGAGCTTGTGGAGGGTATTTTGTAATCAGGCGTTTGAGATGAAAATGTCAACAAATCAATAGTTTTTCTATCAATATCATGGTGCTTAATTAACCGATTAGCCGCGCTCAATGCCAAATCTGAAGCACATTGACCAGGTACCACAACACGTCTTTCTTTAATTCCAGACATTTTAGCTATTGAATTAATAGCCTTTTCGCCAAACCTCTGTATCAATTCAGCTTGAGTTAATTTATTAGCTGGTAGTGCATATGAAGTTGCAACTATTGTTGAAGTAATCATTATTTACCTTTGATTAAGCTATGACTTTTCTTTGTTTACAAACAATACAATATCTCCAAACGTTTCAAACTGACCTACCTCCCCCGGATTAACAGGTTCACCAAGATAATCACTTAAAACAACCACTAAACCAAGCATGTTTACCGAATCCCAGGCTTCTAACTCATCTAAGACTTTACTGTTTATTAGAATAGAAGTGTCAACTTCCAAAAGTTCAGCAATTTTATTTTTTAATTCTGTTTCCATATTATCCGTCACTGTATTATTTAAAAATTTAACTTACTTTTATAGCTGGGACGCCATTGACAGTTATGTCATTTTTTACCGCCCTAAGAACTTGTGAATTACTACCAACTATTGCTCTTTCCCCTATTCTTATTCCAGGAATTATGGAAGCATTAGACCCAATAAAAGATGAGCAACCAACCACACAAAAGCCATTAATTTGAGCCCCTGGGCATGCCTGGCTAAAATCTTCCATAACTGTATCATGACCTATAGCGGCTCTAGTGTTTATTAATACATGCTTACCAATAGTGACATTTGGACAAATAACAGAGGCTGGACCAATGTACGACCCTTCACCAATTTCTATATTCTTAGCCATAATAGCCGATGGATGAATTAATGTAGCGGCCTTCCAATTTAATTCATCCAAACATTTAACTATATTTGAACGGGTGTCATTATCTCCAATAGCACAAAAATACCATAATCGCTCTCCGGGATAATTTTTAGCTACCTCTCCTGGAGCGCCCAATGTCTTATAGCTATAAAAAAACTTGCCTTTTTTTGACTTATCATCGTCTACATATCCAAGAATATTCCAATTCTCAGACGAAGGCTCTAATTTATTCATCTCTTCTAAAGCCCATATGGCTTCAGCACCAAATCCGCCAGCTCCCATAATAACAATTTTCTTCAATTAACCTCCTTTGAGTAAGATGTATTATTTTCTTAATCCTCTAAACTCTTCCATTGTCGCCTCTCCCTCTTGACTAATTCCCTCTCTCTTAAGCACTTTAACTGCAGTAAAGAAGATAATTTTCAAATCAAGCCAAAATGTATGGTTATCCACATACCAAACATCAAATTTAAATTTTTGTTCCCAGCTTATTGCATTTCTTCCATTAATTTGCGCCCAGCCAGTAATACCAGGTTTGACTTCATGTCGTCTAGCTTGCTCGGGAGTGTATCTACTTAAATAACGCATAAGCAATGGACGTGGGCCTACCAAGCTTATATCCCCTTTTAATATGTTAAAGAGTGCCGGAAGTTCATCCAAACTAGAACTACGTAGCAAACGGCCAAACAACCCAAGCCTATGATTGTCAGGAAGTAGAATACCATTTTCATCAAGATCTTCAGTCATAGTTCTAAACTTATGAATAATAAAGGGCTTACCATGTAACCCAGGACGAACTTGCTGAAAAATAAATGGCCGACCGATAAAAGCCACAACCAAGAGCGCAATAAAAGCGAGCAATGGCAATAAAATGATTGTCAAAATAATAGCAGCCATGTAATCAAAAATATTTTTTACAATTAAATTTTTATTCTTCACACTTTATATTTTTTAAGTTAGTATCTTTTTGATTCCAATTTTACTTCAATATCTAAAGCAATATTGCTTTAGATGCTTAAAGCTTAGACTTGAAATAAAGCCAGAAATACACCCAAATAAAGACTGACTGAATTTTAGATCGTCGCAATTGAAATGCATTATAAAAACCAGGGAGGTTATCTTTCTGCTTTGCAAAAGACAACAAATGCATTAGGTCGGAGAAATACCAGCCATTAAACAATAGCTTAACTCGTTTAATCTTCGCTTTAACGCCTTTATTTACACCCGCTACATTTACAGAGTGTTGACGATAAAGCAAGTATGACTCTGTATCTATAATCCATTTCATCTTATTGAAACGAAATATAAAATATACTAACCAGTCATGCGCAGTTACAGAGAGCATAGACGGGTTCTTTCGAAGAAATTCTTGCAGGAAATTAAAACCTTTGTTACTTAAAACAAAAGTACACCCTGGTCCAGCTGATTGAAAAAAATAATCATATTTTTTCTGAGAGCCTAACTGGTGAGTTAATTTTTTTCCTACAGAATTGAAAGTGGTAAAAGCAGAAGAATATCCATGCACGGTATTATCGTCAAAGCAAGAAATAGCATTTATAAGTTTATTATCAAGCCAAATATCATCTTGATCACAAAAAGCATAATAATCAAAATCGTTGGAGTTCATTCCTAGAATTAGATTATAAAAATTACTCCAAGAGCTGGAAATTACGTCGCCCTTAATATAATGAATATTGTTGAATTGTTTCGCCAATCTACTAATCAATTCAATAAATATTTCCGATTCGCCATCAACTCTTATAAATATTTCAACCAGTACTTTTTTCTGACTTATTAAAGAAAGTACCTGCTCTTGAATATATTTTTGACCGTTATATCCTGCAAGAAGAACGGCGATTTTAGGTGGCATTACTTAATCATCCTCTGGTGAAAATAATTTTTAAAAATATATTTAATAGCAACAAACATTATTATATTTTTAATAGTTGGAAAGAATTTCTCACTAAAATTATATTTAATGAGTTTCATTTTAAGAGTTAAGGAGATTTCAGGTAAATATAGGCTATTTTCAGCAATAGAATCCTGTAGTAATTTAATATTTTCAATACTTAAGTATTCTGTAGGAAGTTGAGAGCAACACTTCTTTATCATTTTTGAAAGGTAGACAGCTTTATCTACTCGCACCCTTTTATTGTGCAGCAATTCTTTAAGTAAGGAGATTCTAATCTCATCGCCCAAATCTGGCGTATGAAAAAGTCCAGAATGGTGCGGGTTGGAATTTCGAATAAGCTGATCGTTATCTTGATACTCCAACCCAAAATAATAAAACCCATACAATATATCAAATGGAATAATCACACCATTAACAATTAGATCACACTTAATTAAGCCGAGCCTAGAAATCAAAATAGTTATTTTTGTGTCTAGCCCATCTAAGTTATGCAAGCAGTAAAAAAACCTAGTTAAATCATCTCTTGGTACAAACACATCGATATCATTACTATAACCAGTTGGGAGAAACTCATATCCCCTTAAAACAAGGAATTTACCAAATGTTTTATTAAGCTCCTGAAAAAAAATTTCAAGCTTTGGTGGCTCTATTACTTTGCTTGTCATGTTGTCATGCAACCGTCTCATTTTGTAAGTTTTGTTTAATTAGATGAGAAATCTCATCTATATGTATTTGTGAATCTAAAATATCTAGCTTAAAGTTAAGTATCCTAAATAACAATTCCTCAACTAAAAAAATTATAGTATCAAAATCATGCTCATCAACCTGTTTAATAAAAATGGAATAATTAGCTAAAGATTTGTGCCTGAGATCATTCATGTATATAACCCTATCATAATCAATATATCGATACATATAATACTCCCAGTCAATTATAGATACTTTGTTTTCACCATAAAAAACATTACCTCTATTAAGGTCTCCATGTGACGGAGCAATCTTAATCTCTATATCGCCTAAAAACATTCGAACCTGTTCACTGATGCTAGAAAACAAATCAGTGAGTTCTGAGTTTTTTTCTGATTTACGGGTGTTGGAATAATTGATTAAAACCTCAGTTTTATACTTCAAAAATTCATCCAAACTAACAACTTTACATAATTCCTTTTGCCTTTTAAATAATGAATTGATTGAACTATCTACGAGTGCTCTCTCAGATTCAGAGAGAGTAAACCTATTAATAGCTAGCCCGTCAATTTGCTTTTCAAAATAAAGAGCACTATTGACCGGCAATACTATTGGTATTACATCTAGATTATAAAAATGACTATCTTGGTATGCATTTATTGCATTACCTGTAAAAAAATCACTGTTTGTGTTTTTCGAGATCAATATTGCGTTACTATTTGACGAATCAATAAATCTCAGCCTGTTATTTCCACCCAAAATAACAGGATAAAAATCAGAAACTTCAAGAGTTAGCACGCTAAAGAAGTATTTAGCCAACCTCAGCTTTAAAAGAAGTGCTATTAAGCCAAGATAACCAAATGCCAGTACTCTTTTACTAGGGCTTTTATGCGATCTATATTCTTTTGTCACATCCAAGAATAAGCCAATATTAGAGTCTCTACGTAATATTAGATTAAGCCTAGAAATTTCAATAAACTCTGCTTGTTTTTTGCTATTCCATAAACATTGATTTAAGTAACTAACACAGGTTTCAATTTCACGAAGGCGCTTACTCTTATCTTTAAATTGTGAAAGCTTCATTATTTAATCTACAAGCTTAAATATAGAATCTTGGATAGATTCAGGACTATTTTGACCATTTATTTCTACGTAATCCAAACTATCCATATAGTCATTATAGAGCTTAAATCTCACAACCTTCTCTTGTTCAGTATCAGGAAAAGGCTCCCATTTTCTTTCACACCGATATATGGAATCCTTGATAGGTATTACTAGGTATATCTTAAGAATATTTTTATTTGATCTGAGTAGATACTGTACGAATTTAACATTAAACAGAGATTTATCAAGCATAATTTCATAATCAATAATGGCATCTAAAATATATCGATCAAATATCAGTTTATAGCCAAATAAAGTAAGTATGTGTGCCTTTATTTTAAATATATAAAGCAATTCAATAAAACTTAGATAAAACCAAATTTTTCCAATTTTGCTTGTTTTTAGCATAGCTTCTCGTTTATCGCTTCGACCGCCTTTGGGTAGTGACTTAAATAACATTCTTGCCACAGACTTTATAAATAAAAAGATAGGGGTTGATCCCGGCCTAACCCAAAGAATTTTATACTTAGTATTTTTCAGTTCATAGTGGTTTACAAGTCTCTCAATTTGAGTCGACTTTCCACAACCATCTATACCTGAAAAGACAACTATATTTCTACTCACAACGACGCCTTTTTACCAGAAAAATATAATTTATTAAACTGAACTGATATTTCATCCCAGTTAAAGTCTGTCAAATTTAGCCTAGAATTAGATTTAAAATCTGTAGGGTGTTGGTTATCTATTAATTGAGTTTTTAAAGCAGAATAGACTGAAAATTCATCAGGATCTAATAGAGTCAAGTTACTATGTTCGTACTCTGTCCATGGTGTTTGTGTAGACACAAACACTTTACACCCTCTGCTTAATGCTTCTAACACTACTATAGCAAAGTTTTCACTTAGACTAGGTAATATAAAGTAGGTGTACTTGTCATATACCGCTATTCTTTCACCTCTAGAAACGGCACCTTTAAATGATATATTTTTTGAAATCGATAATTTATTAATTAATGCTCTTAACTTACAAATATAACTCTCTGGCCCATATCCATATATATCTAAATACACATCATAAGAATCTTTGTGTTTCAATGTCGAAATCGCACGAAAGACGCTCTCTAGATTCTTTATTGGTATTACTTGTGAGAAGAACATGAATCGATTTAAACGTTTAGATGTATTAGAGCTCTTATCCAGAAAAAAATCATCATCAAGACCATTAGGTATGACTTTTATTTTATTAGGTTCTGCATATATAGACGATATTTCAGCCGCTTCCTTCTTAGAGCAACAAACAATATATCTAGAATATTTTAAAAAATATCTTTGATAAAAAATCCAGGCCAATTTTTTAATGAGCCAACTTTTTTGCATACGAATAGGACAAAGAAGTCCATGTGGCTGGTAGATGATTTTTTTTTGGGAAAAATAAATAAACGGAGCTATAAGAAAAAACTGAAATGACCAGGCACCATGTATGTGAATTATGTCATATAGCTTCATTCTAGAGCGCAAGAAATTAACAGTTGCATACATTAGCGAAAAATCAGTTACTCTGGAAGGTAAAAGATTGTAAATTGTTTTATTTGAACTACAGGTATCTTTAAATGTTTCTAGGCAAAGAATATCTACTAAAGATTTTTTATCTTTACATTGAGCAGCGCTCAAATTTTCAACTACTTCAAATATACCCCCTCCCTTTATCTGGTACGCAGGTGCTACATGTAATATTTTAATTTTAGCCCCCTGATTTTAATAATATATTTTCTTATGCGAGATTCTTACCATTTTCATGTGTATCACCTTACATAGAATTCATTCTCTCTAAATATAACCGTATTTATAGCTTTAGCATAGATAGAATAATTAAATTGTTTTAGATACTTTGTAATCTCGTTATTTTCGATATTATGTAAACTACTTCCCAAAATTTCTATCAAAATAACTTTTGGCTTATATTTTTTAAAATTATTAGATTGCAGCACCATAAAATCCAACCCTTCAACATCAATGGATAAAAAATCTATTTCTTGGTTTGTAGGTAAATTATTATCTAATATCTCAGTCAGCGTTAAAGTCTCAATATCTTTTTCAAAAATAATATGGTAGTTATTTTCATTGCTTGCTCTTTCTTCAGACAGCTCTTTAGAAAATCCATTCAGCGCATACTCATTAAAAGCGTAATAAGTTAAAACTTGCTTTTTACCTGACACAGGTTTTTCTATATTTATATCTCGTGGACGAAATTTATTAAAAGGCTTCATACTGTCTGGCATAGCATCTATATTTATTCCATTCCATCCTTTTTTGTAAAAGAGATATGTGTTTAAAAATCTCATGGGATGATGAGCCCCCACATCTACATAAAAACCTATTTGTTGGTTTCCAAACAATCTACTTGAAATCATATCTTCACCTTCTTGTGAATATGACTTTAAAGAATGACCATCAAAACAGTTATTTTTTATAGCTGTTATTTTTTCTTTTACCTTTTTCGGTAGAAGCTTTGTAGCGATTTTTTTTATGATATTACAAAATTTATTCTAGTTTTTTAGAATAACAAGTTCAAATAGAAAACCCCTTCATACATTTTACGAGAACCCTTAGCTCCTGTTATTTTTCGGGAGGATTAATATAGCATTGTTACCAGATGAAAAACCACCTTTGCTCATCATAAGTCTAAAAATAAAAAACATTATATTTTTTTCTTAGAAAAATCATTGTATGAATTATTCTTCCTAATCCATAAATTTCGTTCAAAGAGACAAGTCATTATTTAATAAAAACCTTATAAGGTGGGGAGTTCTTCCAACGCTCTAAAAATTTCCAATCTGTATAAGCAAGACTCGAACGATATAATAGCCTACTCCAAAACTGCAATACTTTAAGTGCAAATCCTCTATTAATATTATGAAACAAGTCTCTTCTGTGTCGCTCTATATCTTTACTCTTGTCTGAGAGGGTCTGAGTCTTTGCCTCTGGATGTACACGAAAGCACGCTATCATTCTCTTGGTACGAAACGCCTTAAAATCTTTTGTAATACGCAACATATATTCATGATCAATCACAAAATGATACTTATCATCTAATACATGGCGCCCAATAACCTTCCGTCTGAAAAAAGTATTAGTATTGCCAATATATGAAATCCTTGTAAGCAAAGAATAATTATATCTTGGAGGGATGCGAATATGTTGCAAATCATCATGAGAATCAACATACGCCATTCCGCCGTATATAATATCAATATTTGGATTTGATTTGAAAAAATCAGCTACAAATTGAAAAACATCCTTATCGAAATAATAATCATCTGAATTAATCCAAGCCACAATATCGCCGCTTGCCTTGGCAAACCCTTTATTCACAGCATCGCCTTGACCAGTGTCAGCCTCAGACAAAAACGTAACTCTACTGTCCTTTTGTTGGAATTCCTCTAATATACTTACACTTTTATCAGTCGAGCCTCCATCTATAACTATATGCTCAATATCAGTATAGGTTTGCATGCTTACAGAATTTAAGCATACGGGTAGATAGGATGCTTGATTATAAGACGGTGTTATTACAGATATTTTCATATGACTATTTACCCCATTAAACTATTGTTGGTACAAATGAATTATCTGGTCTATCTATAAAGTAATTCTTTGTGTATAAATGAACACTATGATTTGATAAAACATCATCAATACTCATAAATAAAAATTCACTATGTTGCTCATCTAAGTTAATTATTATCGCATCCTTTACTTTTAACTCTACTGCATAAACAATATAATGAGTATTAAAGCTAGGGATCTCATAAAAGTTATCCTTGTAAATATGGTTGTACAACCCCTTGTGTTTAACACAACTAAAATCATTCATTTTCAAACCCAGCTCTTCTAATAGTATCCTACTAAAAGCATCATTTAGATTTTCATTTTTATAGACCCTACCTCCCGGTACAAATAAAAATCCTTTTGCTGGCATGTTATTCCGCTTAGCTAATAAAACTTTATTTTCATGATTTTTGATAATTAAATCAAAAGCAAATAGGTTAGTATTTTTTATTACGTCCATAAAATCACTGTTATTAAGCAATATTAACCTCCTTAGTAATAAAGTTAATATATTTTTCAGCGGTATTTTCCCATGAATAATAATCAATATTAGCAGCATTATTATTAGTAATGTCACTAATATCACGTGAACTAAAATTCCAGCAATTTGTAATTACATTAGCACAATCATTCACATTTAAAGGAGAAAACATATATATCTTTAGATTTTCAGACATTTCAATATTAGGTGGGGTTTTTGATGAAATGATTGGACGGTTAGATGCTGCGGACTCAAGAATGGATAAACTACTTGATTCATATAATGCTGCGGTAATAAAAAAACAAGCCTCTTGATAAAGTGCTACCAAGTCATTAAACTCAACAACACCCAAATAATAAATATAATCCATTTCATTTTCTGCAATATAACTAAAAATATCATTTGAAGCAGAGTATTTAGCACCCGTCATAACTAATGGTATTTTCAAACCATTAATCTCTATTTTTTTTAGCGCTTTTAATACTGTAATATGATTTTTGTGCTTCCATAATTGCGCCGGAAAAAATAAAAAATCATCTGGCAAATTATATTTTTCCTTTATCTTGACATTGTTTTTTATTTTAAACCTCTTGATAGTTACACCTTCAGGTATAACTATAATTTGCTTCTCTCTGATGTGTGGAAAATGTTCCAATAAATCATTCATAATAAATTGACTGCTTGCCTGAAAATATGTTGCAAACTTACTGCTATTAGTAAATGTTAATCTTCTTAATTTCAACTCTCTATTTGAAAAATACTCAGGATAATGGAACTGTTGAATATCATGCATAGAAAGCAATGTTGGCACTGCAAGATTATAAAAATTCAATACAGTTGTTGGAGTGTATAAAATATCACAATTATTTTCTATAAGTTTCTTTATGCCTGTAATTTTCGCATACACATTAACAGCTTTTTCCCATAGAAATATGGAAGATAAAAAATATGGAACTATCAATAACATCTTTTTTAGTATTGGGCGGTGGTTTACAATAATTACGTTTAAATTATTATTATTTAAATACTCTTTATAGAATAACTTATCTTTAGATTTAATAAAAACAATGTATTGAATGTTATTTTTATTAACCGCCAACAAGCCATCTAATAATCCAAAAGCATAAGTGCTTACCCCTCCTTTGTACGAAGGATTTATAGATAAATAATCAACCCCTATTTTCATAAAAACATTTTATTTTGTTGATTATAGTTTTCTGATCTTCCAATGTTAAATTGTATGATGATGGTAACGATATTCCTTTTGCGTACACTTCCTCACTAATAGAAAAATCATCATCAATGTTTTTTACATGCTTCTTATCAGAATAGCATGGCTGCAAATGCAAAGGGTAAAAGAATTTTCTTGTTTGTATGTTGTTTTTTAGCAAGTACTCACTTATCTCATCTGCATCTTCACTTAAAAATGAAGTAAACCAAAATACAGGTGTACTTCGATGATCCAGATACACTATTTTAAATCTATCTAAACCCAACAACTCCTCTTCATATAAGTCATGAATGCTTCTTTTCTTTTTGATAATGGCGGGTAGCTTTTTCATTTGTGATATACCAACTGCAGCTTGCATTTCTGTAAAGGCAAAATTAAACCCTATGTGTTCATGAATAAATGTACCTTTTGCATCTCTACCATGATTTTTAAGTCTATATACTTTCTTTGCTAACTCGTCATCATCAGTCAAAACCATTCCACCTTCACCGCATGTAATTGTTTTGTTGCCATAATAGGATAAAATCCCAATATCACCAAATGTTCCAACATGTTTACCGTTAAATTTCACACCTACCCCTTGCGCTGCATCCTCTAATACTTTCAAACTATACATCTCTGCAAAAGAGATTATTTCATTCATGTCTGCACTTTGTCCATATAGATGTACCGGTATGATAGCTCTAGTCTTAGGTGTAATTAATTGATGCGCCTTATCTACATCTATAGTAAACGTATCTATTTTAACTTCACATAAAATCGGTTTTGCGCCAGCTAGAATTACAGCATTTGCAGTTGCAACAAATGTTATATCTGGAACAATCACCTCATCACCCACTCCAACACCAATAGCAACTAAAGAACAAAACAGCGCCATTGTTCCATTTGTTATTGCAATTGCATGTTTGGAGCCAGTCAATTCTTTAGTCATATTTTCAAATTCTCTTGTTAATTCGTGCTCTACAACGAATGTAGAGCTAACAACTCTTTCTAATTCAACAAGCTCCTTGTTATCAATCCAAGGTTCAATTTGTACGACCATTTACATTTCCTTTATTTTTTATAAAATAAAACTTCCATAATTCTTTCAAAAAATAAAAGCTCTAGTTATTTTAAATTAAATATTTTTTTACTCATTAAAGAACTCTTGGATTGCTTTAATTATAAAATCTATCTCCTCATCTTTCATATGAGAATGGCATCCTATATAGAACCCTGACTCATTAATCCATTTTGCAACCGGATATTTATTCTCTAAGTTGCCATATAATCTTTTATATATTGGCTGATTAATTAATGGAAGCATATCTCTTGTTTCAATATTTAATTTTTCTAAATATCTAACTAAATTCTTTTTTGTATCATTTTTTACTACAATTCCGTACAACATAAATGTATGTGTTCTATTTTTTGGAACGGATGGAAGCTGTATAAAGCCTCTAAGACTTTCCAGTCCTGTTGTATATTTTTCAGCTATCACTTTTCTTCTAGCAACAATCTCATCTGACCTTTCAAGCTGTCCCAGACCTATTGCCGCCTCCATTTCTGTAGCTCTAAAAGAATGCCCTACATGAATAAATGAAAATCGTTTATCTACTACCTCTTGTAATTCATCATCCTCTTTTCCAATATCATCACTACAACCAATATATATGTTATCCCTGCCATGATTCATCAAGCTTCTCATATCTACCGCTAGGCTGGAATTATTTGTAATTGAAAATCCACCTATGCCAGTTACTATAAAATGTGCTACATATGTTGAAAAACAACCGATATCACCAATGCTGCCCACTTTTTTACCCTTATATGTAGCAAACATTGTTTCACAAGAATCCTCTATAACCGATAACCTGTAAGTTTTTGCAATTTCCATAATGGGATCCATATCAGCCGGCAGGCCTAAGAGATGCACAGGGATTATCGCTCTTGTTTTATTTGTGATTTTTTCTTCGATTTTTAAAGCATTAATGTTATATGTATCTTTTTCTACATCTACAAATACAGGCACCATATTATTATGTAATACTATGTTAGATGTCGCTACAAAAGTTACAGCTGGTACAATTACTTCATCACCATCAGCCCAACCATGCCTATCTTTTAAGGCTTTTAGTGCTATCTGTAATGCTGATGTTCCACTATTCATAAACAAGCCAAATTTACAATCATGACTGGCCGCAAATTTTGCTTCAAATTCTTTTGATTTTTCACCATAGGTCAATCTATTAGAATCTAGAACTTCATTTACTAAATTTTTTTCACGTTGAGATAACTCTAAACCGCCTACCCCAATCTGATGTTTGTATTTTTTCATGGTGTGTTCAGCCTTGCGTTGGTGGAAAGACGATTGAAAGATTTCATTCAAATATTACTAATTTCGTAAGTAGGACATCGACACATGATGTTGTTAACTCCTACTACAAACAAAAAGATGATGATACACATAACTATCTGAGGCATTCATAGTAATTTTCGCAAAAATAGACGCGCTAAGTTGATGCGGCAGAATGAGACTTGTAACTTTTCGAAATATACGAAATGGAAGTGATGGGGCCTTTCCGCCCAATACAAACCCATACACACCATTAACTTTGTATCCAGTATCTTTCAGCATCTCTGTGAATTCTTTTTTGGTAAAATACTTGCGATGCTTATTCTCTCCAATAGTAACCACAGAATAAGCGTAAGTTGCTCCATCAGCCCCAAAATTAAGTAGATTATGAAGAGCATTTTTTCTTTCGTCCTCAGAAGTTGGATAATAAAGTGCTTCAAAGCAACTAACAAAATCGAACTCACCGTCCACAACTCTATGCTTGAAAGCATCACCACTTGAAAAACGTACATCCTTATATGCCTCTGATGCCCTACTTATAGCCTTCTCAGATATGTCGACGCCAAACTTTACTTTCACAAAACTTAAACGTGACGTGACGTACCCCTCACCACAAGCAACATCTAACCCACGCTCAAAAATCTTACTATCGAATACTTTTTGCAAAATATTCTGCCTAACTAAATCACTGAAACTCCCATCAGCATTCCACGGATTGTTTTTTTCGTAGAATTTTTCAAATTCTTGTTTAGTTGGATTTTCTTTTGACAGAGTCATATGTCACCTTTTTACAGATAAAGTTATCATTTGTATATAAACCACATATTGCACTAGCAACTTGAATCTGCGAAAATTTATTACACTCATGAATAAATTTATAATACAGTAGCGTCAACCACCGAAGAAAATATTTTTGATCTTGTTTCTAACTATATACAGCCGCGATTTTAAAAAATAACGTCTTAAATACTTGTTATATAATTTTCTAAAATTATCATCATATTGGTTTGCAAAATTAACAAGTAATTCATTTGAAACTACAACTTTATGTGGTAACGAATTATTAGCATGAGTACCACTATCATCGCCTATATCCTTTACGTACGACTTTATAGGGTACGCAGTATACTTTTCAAGCATAATTTGATTTACAGCAAACCTTATTGCCCACGAATTTATTTTATGATTTAGTTGAGATCTAAACATACGGCACAAATCTTTACCATAGGGCTCAACTTTACACTCTATTTTTGATAAACTCCATTTGTTAATAATTTCATTTTCATTAAACTCTACTTTTTCCCACTTATGTTTCCATGTTGCCCAGCTCTTAGATGAGCACCTTGGATATAAATAGGATTCAAATTTGTAATTACTTTTTATTTTAAATGGGTAATTAAAACCAGTAATGGAGCATACATCTCTTTCATTTTTGTAAAATTCCAATGCTTCGTTCATAAAATTTAGAAAATAGGGGCTTGTCACCAGGTCATCCTCAAGAACTATAATTTTCCCATATTTATTTACTATTGTTGTTACGCCATCTATGATGGAATTAGCAAGTCCGAAATTTTTCGGCCTCTCAATAATCGTAATTTTTTTAAACCCTTTTATTGATGAAATGTAATCTCGAACCTTGTTTACCTGATTTATAACATTTGTATCTTTTGCTGCATCACTATATACAATGATTTCACTATCCATTGCTAATAGATTTTTTTGTAAAGACTCTACTGTTTTTACAGTGTGGTCTAATCTATTGTAGACAAATAACACTATTGGAGATAACATCATTTAAATATCTAAACAGTTGTTGTTTCTATATAAAATTGTTGTACTTTTTTTATACATTAAGCCCAGAAATATGCCAAAAAAATCTATCTTTTGAAAATTATTATTTAATGATTTTAGGCTTGTTGTTAGTTTAAAAAGTTTTTTTATTTTACTTATCATTCCTGTAGCCTCTCTTCTAATTTATTATTTTGACTAAATTGATTCATCTTTAATGCAAAAAAATATATTAATATTAAAAACATAAAGTATTGAATTGACATTATAAAGACCAGAAATAGATATATAGAATAATGTTTATTTTTAGAGCCGTTTAGAAGAGTATTTTCAGATTTTATCAACAGTAAAAATAATAAAATAACACCAACAATGCCATAATCTGAAAACACCCTTACTTGAAAAGTTGACGGCCCTTGAGTATCGGTTAAAGGATTTTCATACATATATCTAAAAATTGAAATATTCATTAGGGATTCATGATTTGACAATTTTTCTGTAATAAACTCCTTGTACAACGCCCCAGGTCCACCCCCAAAGATATAATGCTGCGGCCTACAGATAGCATCAACAATAACTGCACCGTCTTTTGGAAGAAAAGAAACGATTGACCCAAAGCTAGACATCTTTCGAAATACAGTATATTTATCATGGCCGATAGTGTTTTCTTCATAGAACTTATCGGTTGATTGACAATTATTTAAATCATTCAGTTGTGGAATGATAATTCCAACCAAAATCAGTGCTATGACTATTGTTGTTTTAATTGAAATTAATTTTGAAACTGTATAAAACAAAGCAATTAAAATCAATGAGCCTACAAATGAACTTGAGAAGGATAACAAGCCAGAAAGAAGAAACAAAATAGAAAAAAGATTCTTTGTACGCTTACTAAAAAATATCGCCCTATTGGCTCTAGGTATATTGAGCAGTAAAAAACCTGATAACATTGCGGCTGAGAACTGTTTAGGTTCACCAAGAAGTCCTCGAAGCTTATACGTGCCCAGACCATAACTACTGCCGATCAACTCCACTCCATTTATTTCAAGTATCAATAAAATAATTGAGAGGGTTGAAATAAATACCAGAGAAACAATGTATGTTTTAAATGCAAAGCCAAATATAGAGCTTTTTATTTTTGTTGAAACAACAGCAACAATGAGACTCGTGAACAGTAAGTAGTAAACCATCTGTTTAATTATGTGATTAACTGCATGCAAAGCAACATCTTGCTCTAATGAGCTGCTTGTATAAACACTATAAGAACTATCTATCGCCATAAGAATCACTGAAAAAACGATAAATAAATATATTTGAAGCAATGTGCGGTTAATACTTATGTTTATAGACATTAATAAAAGTAAAGCTACAAAGCTAAATTTGTAACTTTCATAACTCACACTAATATTTCCTATTTTAAAATTTATAACAGGAAGCAGAACCACCAAAAATAAAAACAACCATTTTAGGAGTCTATCATTGTAGTTTATATTCAATTTAGGAATTCAAATGTTTTTCTATTTTCAATACGTCTTCAGGAAAATCAACAGATATTGACACTGCATTCGTCTCAATCATTTTTAATTTGTATCCAAGATCTATAAACCTAAGTAACTCAACATCCTCAAATTGTTCATTTATTGTTTTACTGTATTTTGAAAACACATCTAATGCTGTTGAAGTGTATCCATAAGCGGGAACCTGCATTTTGTATGCAGGTAGTAAATTACTCTTTGAATATGGAACTGCAAGTCTAGACATGTACATTAATTCATTATCTTCGTTAACTACAACCTTTATTATTGAATTACTGTTGACCTCTGATATATTTTCAATTTTTTTATAGAGGTTATATGCAATATAATTGTCTCCATACTTAATATAGGCGCTCACAAGCTGATCAATAACAATAGGGTCTATAATGGGCTCATCACCTTGTATATTGATGTAAAAATCATAATCTGAATAATTTTTATGCTTAGCTACTTCTGCAACACGATCCGTTCCAGTAAGACAATTATTTGATGTCAAAATAACACTCATATTTTCAGATTCACAAAAACTAAATATTCTATTATCATCTGTAGCTACAACTATTGCGTCTATTGTCTTCGATTTCACCGCCTGTATGTATGTTCTTTTTATCATTGGGACACCATCAATTTTCGCTAGAGGTTTCCCCTTAAATCTTGATGAACCGTATCTTGCTGGAATAATACATAACGTTTTAATTTTGTTACCAGGCACTCCAACCTCCATCAACACTCATTACTTCGCCAGTAATATAATCAGATAAATTTGATGCAAGAAAAACACAAGCATTAGCAATCTCTTCACTTTCCCCCCAGCGATGCATTGGTGTTCTATCTAAAGTAAATTTATAAAGTTCACTTTTTTCCTTAAAGTTCTCAAAATAAGATGTTTTACAGAATCCCGGTGCTACTGAATTGATTTGTATATTATTTTCAGCGAATTCTAAAGCAAGTGATTTTGTTAATCCAATTATTGCCGCTTTAGAAGTCACATAACTTGATAATTCAGGAAGCCCCAATGTTCCCGCAACTGAAGACATATTAATTATTTTACCTTGCTTATGTTCAAGCATATGAGGAAGCACTGATTGACATAGAAGAAACATACTTCCAACGTTTACATCTAAAACATTCTTAAACTCATCCAAAGTTGTTTCCAAAAATGGCTTTCTAAAGCGCATCCCTGCATTATTCACAAGAACATCAATTCTCCCAAATTTTTTTATAACTTGTGTAATAAAATCGTTCACAGTTTCTGGTTCAGTAACATCACCGCAATAAGTTAATATATTTGCACTAGGAATATTTAGTTCTTCATTCAAACAAATAACATCTTCTTTACTTCGCGTGATTAAAGCTAATTTTGCCCCATGCTTATAAAAAGTATCGGCCATTGTCCTTCCGAAACCTTTACCAGCACCGGTAATAATACAAACTTGATTTTCAAGTAGTTTAGACATTAAATTTAGTCCTTAATTACTGTTTCGAAAGCATTCTTAATTTGTCGTTTTGAGACACCCGTACATACCTGGGCATTTCCTATGCCTTTAGTCAAAATAAACCGTAAATCATTATCTTTGCGTTTTTTATCTTTAAATACCAATTGCATGCACAATTCAATTAACTCTATTCTGTCAAAACCATGGCTCGAAGCTGAAAATAAAATTGGTAGATTATATGACTCAAGTACATTACGAATAGACTCTATTGCATTATTTGATAAATCTAGATGTGACTGACTGACTGATAAAATCGCTACAATCCCAAGAGAAACACCTTCGCCGTGTCGGAATGTTTCGCCTTTATTAGTTTGCGTAGCCATTTCTATAGCATGGCCTAACGTATGGCCATAGTTAAGCAATAAACGCCTACCTTCTTCTTTTACATCATTTCTAACATGATCTACTTTTATCTCGATTGATCTTCTTATGCAGTGTATAAGCTCAGTGGTATTTCTTGATGAAATTTGACTTCTATGAGTAACGAGGAAATCAAAAAGTTCAACATCAGCAATAATAGAACACTTAATAACCTCTGCCAGGCCTGCAAAATAATCACGGTCTGAAAGAGAATCTACAAAATCAATGTCCATAAAGTTGGCTATAGGATGATAATAGTTACCTACAGCATTTATAGTTTGGCGAAAATTTATAGCTACCTTGCCCCCGATACTGGAGTCAACCATTCCCATGAACGTTGTTGGGATATGGAGTAAATTCATACCTCGATACCAAGTGCTAGCAACAAAACCGGCCAAATCACCAATAACTCCACCACCTAATGCAATTAATGTAGAGTCTCGTGCAAAGTCATTAATTTCCAATATTCCATATATTTTTAATACTTCACTGAAAGACTTGCTAATCTTCCCTCCTTCCATGATATACATATGAATACAAAAATCTTTTTCTTCCAATGTATTCTGAAGTTCTAAAGCATATTTATTTGCAAAAAATTCATCTGTGACGATTAATACATTCTTATTCTTTGTTGCATCAGAAAGATAATCAACAATATACTCTATTAACCCTCTACCAGCATATACTTGATATTCACTACCTGGGATATCTACATTTATTTTATCCAAATCATTCTCCAAATGTCTCAAATCCAGAGTTGACAATCAATTCTGCCATTTTATAATCATCTTCTGTATCCACTTCAAACCCTTCAAAATGACCAATATTCATCATAAAAGGATTATCACTAATTCTGTGTCGTGTATTTTCGAATAACTCTCGTGTAAAAACATAAACTGAAGAAGACTCTAGAACTACTGGTTCAATACTGGAAAGAGTAGGAGTATCTTTACTTAATGTGTAATTCAATGGCTTTCCATTAAACCAAGCAAGTTTTCTCGCCTGTACAACAACACATGCTGAGTCATACTTTCCACTTTTAACTTCTGCAATACAGGAAGAGATTGTTTTATTTCTTAAAAATGGACATTTAGGATGCATTAGAACTATTATATCTGCATCAGAGACAGTTAAAAATCGTTCAATTATATCTTCAATTGATACACCAATTGCATCTAAGTCACTGTCGCGTTTAATAAGTCTACATTTACTACCTTTATTCATTAAGTTAAGAACGTCATCACTTGATGAATAAATAATGACTTCATCAACTGTGTTTACTTGATTTGCAATTTTAACTGTATAGTCAATCAGAGAATTTTTTCCAAGCTTTAATGTGTCTCGCTTGCCAAGACTACTCTTTGGAAACAAATACTCTGACCAAAATGGAATCAATGCTACAATTTTCATAATAAAAATACCTTCGTTAAAACCCTGTCATTATAAAATATAATTAGGGTCATGACAACTTAAGCGACTCTTTTCTAAACATTCCAAGCAAAACTTTATAAATATCTTGCTTGCGATTATTAAATCTAAATTCGCATTCTTTTAAGTGTAAATTAAACATACTTTTAT